>Ga0208468_1000123_pt1 | contig 25997 bp, 22 predicted proteins | sample DeeseametaMP0960_FD_184198 | JGI IMG/M metagenome (GOLD analysis project Ga0208468, IMG submission 184198) | Marine microbial communities from the Deep Indian Ocean - MP0960 (SPAdes) | ecosystem: Environmental > Aquatic > Marine > Oceanic | place: East of Madagascar, South Indian Ocean... | reverse complement strand
TATCACTCACTGACTCAAGCTGGTGCTGGCACGCCAACGCATCGGCAATACTCATTGCACCCGGCGCCACCATTGCCTTACTCAGCCATTGCCGCGAGCAAATCTGCCTGATGCTCTTGGCGCAGAGGACCCACGATTTGATCGACGTCGCCCTGCATAAATTCATCAAGCTTATACAGCGTTAAGTTAATGCGGTGGTCGGTCACCCTTCCCTGAGGGAAGTTGTAAGTGCGGATACGCTCCGAGCGATCACCGCTGCCGACGAGATTACGCCGCTGATCCGCCTGCGCTTGTTGGTGCTCACTGTTGCGCACATCGTTGATACGGGCCGCCAACAGCGACATCGCCCGCGCCCGGTTTTTATGCTGGGAGCGCTCATCCTGGCACTCAACCACAATGCCGCTGGGGATATGCGTAATACGCACGGCGGAATCGGTCTTGTTGACGTGCTGACCACCCGCACCACTGGCGCGGAAAGTATCGATGCGCAAATCGCCTTTATTGATCTCTACTTCTTCGGCCGCTTCCGGCTCAGGCATCACGGCAACGGTACAGGCCGAGGTATGAATACGGCCCTGTGACTCAGTTTCTGGCACGCGTTGAACCCGGTGAGCCCCGGACTCAAACTTTAAATGGCCATAGACATCCTGCCCCGCAACACGGCTAATAATTTCCTTGTAGCCGCCATGCTCGCCGGGACGCTCATTGAGCACTTCAATCTTCCAGCCCTTGGACTCGGCGAATCGCGAATACATTCGGAACAAATCGCCAGCAAAAATCGCCGCCTCGTCACCGCCGGTACCGGCGCGGATCTCTAAAAATACGTTGTGGGAGTCATTGGGGTCGCGCGGCAACAGTAGGGTCTGCAGCTCCGTTTCGAGCGTTTCAAGCTGCTGCTCGCCGTTGGCAATTTCTTCCTCGGCCATTGCCCGCATGTCGGCATCGTCTTCATCTAGCATCAATCGCGCTTCGTCCAAGTCATCACACACTTGGCGATACCGCGCATAGCTGGCCACTACCGGCTCAATTTCTGCATATTCCTGCGAGAGGCCACGAAACCGATTTTGGTCGGCGATAATATCGGCATCGCTAAGCAGCGCGCCGATCTCCTCGTACCGATCAAGCAGGTTTTCCAGTTTGCTGCGAATAGACGCCTTCATAAAATCTCGCTTGGCTACATATAGAAAAGTAAACGTGGTGATGCAAAAGTCGCGGAGGGTGCCGCGCTAGTTTTCACGGTCCTGGTCGCGCAGCTGGAGCAGCTCGCGGGCCCAATCGACCAGATCGTTGCGCCCCTTGGCGCCGGCTTCTTTTATCTGCGTGGTGGGGCTGTGAATCAGTTTATTTGTCAGCCCCCGCGCCAGTTGTTCAAGCACCACGGCAGCATCCTCACCCTTGGCCAACTGCCGACGCGCGCGTTCCAGCTCGGCATCGCGCAGCCCCTCGGCCTTGGCGCGAAAGTCTTTGACGGTAGCGACGGCACCGCGCGACCGCAGACGTGCCTGCCATTCTTCAATGGCCGCAACAATTAACTGATCCGCCTTGCGCGCCTCAGACTCGCGCGCGCGCTTATTTTCGTCAACGATCTCACGAAGGTCGTCGACGGTATACAAATACACATCATCAAGTTCGGCAACCTGAGGCTCAATATCCCGGGGAACCGCAATATCCACCATCACCATTGGCCGGTGTTTGCGCTTCTTCAGAGCCACCTCAACGGCGCCTTTACCAAGAATCGGCAACTGGCTGGCAGTGGATGCCACGAGGATATCGGCATCGCGCAAGTACGCCGGAATGTCAGACAGCATTACCGCCTCTGCCTGAAACTCCTCGCCCAGCTGTCGCGCGCGCTCCAGGGTGCGGTTGGCAATGATGATGCGCTTCACCCCCTTTTCCCGCAGGTGACGAGCCACCAGCTCGATCGTCTCGCCTGCGCCAATCAGCAAAGCCGTACACTTGGATAATTTACTGAAAACATGCTGAGTGAGTGACACCGCGGCATAGGCTACCGACACCGGGTTCTCGCCAATGGCAGTGTCGGTGCGCACCTGCTTGGCAACGCTAAACACCTGTGAAAACAGCTGATGCATGCCCGAGGCTGCGGTACCCGCCTCGGCTGCCAGCGCATAGGCTGACTTCATCTGCCCCAGGATTTGCGGTTCACCCAGGACCATAGAATCCAGGCCGGCGGCGACTTCCATCATGTGTTGAAGCGCCTGGCTATCGCGACTGATATAGCAGCAGTCATCCAAATGGCTGCGCTCGACATGGTGAAAACGCGACAGCCAGTCGAGCATCTTTGCGTCGTCAACCGCATCGCCTTCACCGCCCAACGCGTATATTTCAGTGCGATTGCAGGTAGACAGAATGGCAAGCTCCTCACCCAGGCCACAGGCCAGGGCGTCCTGTAGTGCCAAGTGAATTTGCTCAGGCACGAACGCCACGCGCTCTCTTACCGAAAGCGGGGCGGAATTATGATTGATGCCAACAAGGAGCAATTTCATTCAGTTGGGAAGCCGAGTCAGGAGCGCAAAACTGACGCGGATTCTATCAAGTTGGCGTTCAAATGTGGATTTTATTACCAAAACAAGCCGCGATTTCTCTGCCAGCCGGTGATCATTCCTGCTCGCAGCGGTCATAGAAGGCACGCGTCGCCCAACTGGCGATAGAAATAAGGTAGGATTATTCCAGCCATTACACCGCGACGACAGCGCGGCGCCATCGCAACAGGACAACAATGTCACAACGCTTACACTACACCCTCATTGGCCTATTCCTCTTGGCCTCTGGCTGCGCCCTGACACCGGCAGACCACCAGCCGGAGAAAGCCGTCGCCGCCGAAGACAAGAGCGCGCCCCTCAGAGCCCTGCCGGAAGACAGCGTTTACGACCTGCTGCTCGCCGAATTGTCGCTGCGCAACCACGACCTCAATACCGCCCTGGGCAACTATCGCCGGCAGGCAGATCGCACCGGCGACCTTGAGCTGATTGCCAGCACGGCGCGGCTAGCCGACTATATGGAGCAACACAACGTCGCCGCAGTTTACGCGCAGCGCTGGCTAAAACGCGACGCCGACGCCAGCGAGGCCCACTATATACTGGCCGGCGCGCTGTCCCGCCTGGGCGACCCGCTCAGCGGCCTCCCCCATATGATCCGCGTGCTCGAACTCGGCGATGAAACCAATTTCGCAGCAATGGCAGCCACGGCACTTGGCCGCCCCGATGCTGAAAAAAATGCCTTTTTTGAGGCCCTGCAAACTGTTCAGGGCCAACACCCCAGCGACAACAGCCTGCGTATTGCCCTGGCACTTATGCTGCAATACCGCCAGCGCGAGGAAGACGCATTAGAACTTGTGCGCCTAGCATTGGATGAGGAGCCGACCAATCCGCACGCCCTTCTCATAGAAACGCGCACCTTGAGCCAGCTAGGGCGCGACGACGAAGCGATAGAACGACTCAAATACGCCGTAGACCAAAACCCGAGACATAAGCGCCTGCGCCATGACCTGTGCCGCAAGCTGGTTAAAGTCGATGTCTATCAAGCCAAGGCGCACTATGAAGTACTGGCCCGGCAATACCCACAGGATCACGATATCTTGCTGGAGCTGATGCTAATAAACCGCGAGCTCAGCAATACTGAAGAAGCCGAGCAACAACTGGAAAGCCTGAGCGCCAATCCGCAGCAACGCAGTCGGGCGCACTATGTACTTGGCCGCCTCGCCGAAGAAGAGCGCGACTGGAGCGATGCCCTACAACACTACCAGCAGGCGACCCGCCTACCCGAATTCAATGAGGCCAGCCGGCGGGTAGCCAGTATCAGCCTATCGACGGAAGGCCGCGAGCAGGCCCTGTCGCGCCTGGCCAACTGGCGAGAATCACTTCCGGAACACGCTGAATTCATTTATTTGCTGGAAGCCGAGATTCTGCGCAAGGCCGATTTAGACGAGCGTGGCTTTTCACTGCTGACTCAGGGCTTACAAACACTGCCGGACAGCACCGAATTGCGCTATGCGCGGTCACTGTTTTCTGAGCGCTTGGGCAACCTACCCGCCGTGGAGAAGGACCTGCGCTACATTATCGACCGCGACCCAAACAACAGCGCGGCCCTCAATGCGCTGGGCTACACGCTGGCCAACCGCAGCGCGCGACTGGATGAGGCCCAGCACTTAATCGAGCGCGCGCTCAAGCTATCGCCCGACGACCCCGCCATATTGGATAGCTACGGCTGGGTGTTGCTTCTCAAAGGTAAGACCGAGGCCGCACTCAGCTACCTTGAACGCGCCTTTGCCCAAAGCCAGGATCACGAAATTGCCGCCCACCTCGGCGAGGCCTACTGGTTACTCGGCAGAGAGGATGCCGCCCGCGCGGCTTGGCAGAAAGGCCTGCAAGATACGCCGAACAGCCCCATTATCTACGACACTTTACAGCGACTGAAACTCCTCGATGAATAAACACATTCGCCTGATCAGTATTGTCGCTGCGGCCGTGCTCACAGCCTGTAGCAACCTGCCCCCGGCCACCCCCGGAGAGCAGCACTGGCAGATGCAAGGCCGAATCGGCCTGTGGCAAGGCAGCCAGCAAGAGAGCAGCCAAATCACCTGGCTACAATGCGGCGACCATTACGCCAAAATACGCCTGACCGGCCCAGTCGGCGTCGGCGGCGCCGAAATTATCAGCGACCCCTCGGGTGCCCAGCTCATTTATAAAGGTGACGTTCGCCGAGCCGCCAGCGCCGAAGCGCTTGCCGCCGATATCGGCTGGCCCGTTCCCGTTTCTGCTTTGCGCCACTGGCTGCGTGGGCGCGCCGCGCCCAACGCGCCACTGGCGGCGCAACTTTCGGCAACCGGGCAGCTCAGCTCGCTGAAGCAATTTGACTGGCAGATTCAATTTGCCCGCTATCAACACGACAACACCGACGCCCTGCCCCAATTGATTGAAGCGCAACGCGGCGATACCCGGCTAAAACTGATCGTTAAGTCATGGCGCAATGGCAAACAGGAATGCGCAGAATGAACACTCTCAGCCTGCCTTGCCCGGCCAAAATCAATCTATTTCTGCACATTACCGGCCAGCGCGACGACGGCTATCATGAATTACAAACGCTGTTCCAACTTCTGGACTACGGCGACACCCTTCACCTGCAAGGGCGCGCCGATGACGAACTGCGCTTTCTTACCCCGCTGGCCGGCGTGAGTGACGACAACAACCTAATCCTCCGCGCAGCGCGCCTGTTGCGAGAGCATGTGCAGCGCCCACTCGGCGCCAATATCGGTTTAGACAAGCGCCTCCCGATGGGCGGCGGCATTGGTGGCGGCAGCTCCGATGCCGCATCCACCCTGCTGGGGCTCAATCACATCTGGCAGTTGGGCCTGGGCCTGGACGAGCTGGCTGAGTTAGGCCTGAGCCTCGGCGCCGACGTTCCGGTATTCATCCACGGACACACCGCCTGGGCCGAGGGCATCGGTGAAAAATTACGCCCGTTGGACACCCCCGGATACTGGTATTTAGTGCTGCGACCTGACTGCGAAGTGAGCACTGCAGAAATTTTTTGCCACGAACAATTGACACGCAATGCCTCTCCCATCAAAATAGCGGCCTTTCTTGAGGGGGCCACCGGAAACAGCTGCCAAAATTTGGTGCGAAAACTGTATCCGGATGTTGATAAAGCCTTGAATTGGCTAGATCAATTTGCTCCAGCGAAGTTAACCGGCACCGGTTCCTGTGTGTTCGCTAGCTTCGACAGCAAGAGCGCTGCGGAAGCAGTTTTGGCACAAAAGCCTGCATCAACATCAGGCTTTGTTGCGAAGGGTGTTAATCTTTCGCCACTGCACAAAACGCTGTCCACGGTGTAACGATTTACTGGGGTGTCGCCAAGCGGCAAGGCACTGGGTTTTGATCTCAGCATTCGTAGGTTCGAATCCTACCACCCCAGCCATATTACTAGAGCGCCGAAAGTAGTCGGCCCTCTGAAGGGGAACAGGCCGTACATCGCCTGATCCGGTAGGTTCGAACCAAGGTTCGATAAGTGCTTGCACTTAGGCATCGCAACGCGATGGCTGAAAGCCTAAGGCCGATAAGGCCGCAGCCAATCCTACCACCCCAGCCATTTTATAGATTCCCGCCTTAATGGCGGGAATCTTGTTTATGGTTTACGGTTTCGGCGCACTGCTTCAGTTGTGAGCAACATGAAGCGTTGCACTTTTAGCTCGAACCGTCACACCGCGAATCAACCTTCAGCCTCACAGGACATTGACCGTGCACAACATGATGGTCTTCACTGGCAACGCCAACCCAGACTTGGCTCGCAAAGTTGCCGAACACCTCCGACTGCCCCTGGGCGATGCGACGGTAAGCAAATTCAGCGACGGCGAAGTCTTTGTCGAAATTAATGAAAATGTTCGCGGTGCAGATGTATTCCTCCTGCAGCCGACTTGTGCGCCGACCAACGACAACCTAATGGAGTTGGTTGTCATGGCAGATGCCATGCGTCGCGCCTCAGCCGGGCGCATCACAGCGGTAGTACCCTATTTCGGGTATGCCCGTCAGGATCGCCGCGTACGCTCACAGCGCGTACCCATTTCAGCGAAAGTCGTTGCGGACATCCTCAGCGGCGTTGGCATTAATCGCGTACTGACCGTCGACCTTCACGCCGAACAGATTCAGGGCTTCTTCGACGTTCCCGTCGACAACGTCTATGGCTCGCCGATCCTGCTTGACGATATCAATCGCCAAAATTACCCCGATCAAATCGTCGTGTCCCCGGACATCGGCGGTGTAGTGCGCGCACGCGCGGTTGCCAAGCAACTGAACGACGCCGACCTTGCCATCATTGACAAGCGCCGCCCCAAAGCCGGTGTTGCCCAGGTAATGCACCTGATCGGCGAGGTGGAAGGCAAAACCTGCCTGCTGGTCGACGACATGGTCGATACCGCTGGCACACTGTGCAAAGCCGCGGCGGCCCTGAAGGCCCAAGGCGCAGCAAAAGTTGTCGCATACTGCACACATCCTGTATTATCCGGGCCCGCCGTTGATAACATCAGCGGCTCTGAGCTAGATGAGCTTGTGGTTACTGACACAATTCCATTGTCAGATGCCGCTGCCAACTGCCCAAAAATTCGCCAGCTAACCCTGGCAAACTTACTGGCCGAGTCAATCCGACGGGTCAGCAACGAGGAGTCAATCAGCGCCCTGTTCCGCTAAACCGCGCAACATAACGCTTTCTGACTTTCACCGCCGAACTGGTCGCAAGTTCGGCGGTTTTCGCTTTTTATGAGGAGACATTTATGTCCAGCGAATTTACTGTAAACGCCAAGGCGCGTACTGATGTAGGGAAAGGTGCGAGCCGCCGCCTACGTCGTTTGGCCGCCGAAGTTCCCGCAATCATCTACGGTGGTGACAAAGCCCCGCAAATGATCAGCATCGCCCACAAAGACCTGCTCTGGTTCCTGGAAGACGAGGCATTTTTCAGCTCGGTTCTGACCATGGACATCGACGGCAACAAAGAGTCTGTCGTTATTAAAGACCTGCACCGTCACCCTGCCAAGGCGCAGATTCTGCACGCCGATTTTCTGCGCGTAAGCGCGGACACCAAAATCACGCTGCAAGTACCACTGCACTTCATCAACGAAGAAGCCTGCCACGGCGTGAAAATGCAGGGTGGCTCGATCACTCATGCAATGACTGAAATTGAAGTTCAGTGTCTGCCTAAAGACCTGCCTGAATTCATCGAAGTCGACATGAAAGACAAAGAAGTGGGCGAGACCGTTCACATTTCTGACCTGACCCTGCCTGCAGGTGTTGAAAGCACCGCTCTGGCACTGGGTGAAGATCACGACTCAGCTGTTGCCGTTGTGCAGGCTCCTCGCGGTGGCGCTTCTGACGATGAAGACGCTGCAGAAGGCGCTGAAGACGAAAGCAGCGAAGAGTCTTAATCTCGCTCTGAGCAGGCGCCCACGTGACCCGGATCAAACTGATTGTTGGGCTGGCCAACCCCGGCCAGCAATATCAGCCAACTCGTCACAATGCGGGCGCCTGGTTCGTTACTGAACTGGCCCGACAACAGGGCTGCTCACTTGCGGCCGAAGCTCGCTTTTTTGGCGACACCGGCCGTTGTTTTATCGATGGACAGGACGTTCGCCTGCTCATCCCCAGCACCTTTATGAACCGCAGCGGTCAGGCTATCGCCACTATGGCCGGGTTCTTCAAAATCACCCCCGAAGAAATCCTCATCGCTCACGATGAACTCGACCTGCCTCCTGGCAGTGCGCGCTTTAAATCGGGCGGCGGTCACGGCGGCCACAACGGCCTGCGTGACACGATTAGCAAACTCGGCAACAACAAGAATTTCCACCGCCTGCGTATCGGCATTGGCCACCCCGGCAGCGCCGACAAAGTGACCGGCTACGTACTGGGCAAACCCTCATCGGATGAGCGAATCGCCATCGATCACTGCATAGATGAGGCATTACGCAGTTTAGCCCCCGCCATTCAAGGCGACTGGGCAAAAGCGATGAATCAACTCCACAGCTACAAACAGGGATAACATCATGGGTTTCAATTGCGGTATCGTCGGCTTGCCTAATGTGGGCAAATCAACACTGTTCAACGCCCTGACCAAAGCTGGCATCGACGCAGAGAACTTTCCGTTCTGCACCATTGAGCCCAACTCCGGCATTGTCGGCGTTCCCGATCCACGCCTAAACGTTTTGGCAGAGATTGTCTCGCCAGAGCGCGTGCTTCCCGCGACGATGGAATTTGTCGATATCGCCGGGCTGGTTGCCGGCGCCTCAAAGGGTGAGGGCCTGGGCAATAAATTCCTCGCCAATATCCGCGAGACCGATGCCATTGCCCACGTGGTTCGCTGCTTCGACAACGACAATGTTATCCACGTGGCCAACAAGGTCGACCCCGCTGCAGACATCGACGTGATTAACACCGAGCTCGCACTGGCCGACCTGGATGCCGTTGAGAAGCAACTACAGAAAGTCGTTCGCCCAGCCAAAAGTGGCGATAAAGACGCGATTGCCACCAAGAACCTGCTGGAAAAACTCCAGAGCCACCTGGACGAAGGCAAACCGCTTCGCTCACTTGAGCTGGACGACACCGAGCGCGCCCGCATGGGCAGTCTGCACCTGCTTACCACCAAACCAACAATGTATATCGCCAACGTCAACGAGGACGGCTTTGAAAACAACCCCCACCTCGACACCGTGCGGCGTATTGCTGAAGAAGAAGGCGCTATCGTCGTTCCCATCTGCAATAAACTGGAATCAGAAATTGCCGAACTGGACGACGATGAGAAAGGCGAATTCCTCGAAGAGCTCGGCATGGACGAAGCTGGCCTCGACCGCGTGATTCGCGCTGGCTATGAGCTGCTAGGCCTGCAAACCTACTTTACCGCTGGCGTAAAAGAAGTCCGCGCCTGGACCATCCCGGTTGGCGCCACGGCCCCACAGGCAGCCGGTAAGATTCACACCGACTTCGAAAAAGGCTTTATTCGAGCCGAAGTCATCGCCTACGACGACTACACCAACTACAAAGGCGAACAGGGCAGCAAAGACGCTGGCAAGTGGCGCCTGGAAGGCAAAGACTACATCGTCAAGGACGGCGACGTCGTGCATTTCCGGTTTAACGTCTAAGCCCCCTCACTCACGCTTGACAAGGCCCACATAAGTCAGGAAAATGCGCGCCTTCTCGACAGAGAACAGTGGCAAGGTAGCTCAGTTGGTTAGAGCACAACACTCATAATGTTGGGGTCGGCGGTTCGAATCCGCCCCTTGCTACCATTATTCTAAAAAACCACCCAAGCGGTGGTTTTTTTTTCGTCTTCAATAAATGCGCCCAAGCTGCCGGGTGGGCGAGAAACGCCGCCCCGGTTCGATGAAATGCGTTGCATTAAATCAATGCGCGGCATTTCAGACGGCAACGCCGCCCGAAGGGGCAAAACAGGCCTTAGCCTATTTTCGTGTATCCAGCTTGTTACCTTGTTAAAAGCTGAGCCGCCAACTTCCGATACGGGTAGCCCCTCTATTTCGCGCTCACCACTGATACCGTATAAGCCCATATAGGGTCGGGATGGCAAAAACTCTATGCTGTTCACAACTTTCCCATACGTGCTAGGAAATAAGCTAATATGCTTTTATTGTTGTGGACTTACTGCGATAAGCTAATCAACGACATACAGTTACCTAAGCAGTGCAGCAGTGATACTTCACCTATAAACAGCACTCGATAATAAAGAACAGAGGAAGAGGTTATGAAGTTCTTGTTCCGCGCCAGCCTGCTGGCATCGACGGCGGCGATCTTAGCAGCTTGCGGAGGCGGCAGTGATGGCGGCCCCAGCCTGACCCCCGGTGGCGGCTCATCAGGAACAGGCGGTTCGGGCCAAACCACTGGCACCACTGAGTACCGTTTTGGTGCATTATCAGGTGGAAGCTTCAGCGCAGGGGAAATTTCCACTGAGCGCCAAGCTCTAGAGGCCGGCCAGAGTACCGACCTGAAAGTGTACATTGTTGACCAAAACAATAATCTCGTTACGGATGCTGCAACAGTAATATTCAATTCTATTTGCATAGGCAATGGGCAATCTGAGCTCAACAATAGTATTGTCGAAAATAGCAGCGGAGTAGTGGCTAGCACCTACACAGCTAGAGGCTGCGACGGCGACGACATCGTAACGGCAAACACAAGCATTGACGGAGTTTCTTACAGCGCCTCGGTAAAACTCACCACTCAACCCGCGCCACTCGGAGCCCTAGGCTTCGTGTCCGCAGAACCACAGCAAATTGGCATAAAAGACTCTGGCATTTTGGAAAGCCAATCTCGAGTATCATTCAAGCTAACAAATGCGAGCGGAGGCCCAGTCGCTAATCAGCAGGTATCCTTTGAGCTCAACACCTCAGTAGGTGGTATCAGCCTGGATAGCGATACAAACACTACGAATAGCGAAGGCGTAGTGACCGTGACTGTGACATCGGGCACTGTGGCGACACCCGTTCGAGTTACCGCCATTGCTGATGACGGAACAAAGCTTATCCGTGCTCAATCGTCTGCACTTTCAATTACTACAGGCTTACCAGACCAAAACAGCTTTTCAATTAGCGCTTCCGAACTCAATATAGAGGGTGCCGAATATGACGGCACCGAAACAGAAATCACCATTCGCGCGGCCGACCGATTCAACAACCCCGCTCCCGACGGCACTGTGATCAACTTTACTACAGAGGGAGGTTCGATAGAGCCCAGCTGCTCGACAACTGGAGGCCTATGTACCGTAAAATTGTCCTCACAAAGCCCCAGACCTATCGATGGCAGAGTTACCGTATTAGCAACCGCCATTGGAGAGGAAAGTTTCAAGGATACCAGCCCATCGAATGGGCGGTTCGATGACGCAGAGCTTCCCTCACTAGATGATCGCTCGGAGCCCTTCCTCGATACCAATGAAAACAGCACGTTTGATGAAGGCAATGAATACTATGTAGACTTCGACAACTCTGGCAGCTACACCACCGCTAACGGAAAGTTTGACGGACTACTTTGCAATGGTCCCTCGCTTTGCTCCGCATCACCTGCCCGAGTAATGCTAAGCGCAGATATTGTTATTTTATTTTCTGAATCAAACCTGAATGTCAATACAAACTCCTCCAGCTACACCCTCACAGGCTCAAGTCAAGACGTCGTCGTTTCGGTTGTTGGCAACAATGGGCACCCCCCCGCGGCGGGAACAATCATCTCAGCATCAAGCGATGTGGGCACAATTTTAGAACCAGCCTCCTACACCATGCTTTCAACTACTAAATCCGGCCCGGCAGAATTTACTTTTAGGGTCAAAGGTAGCGAGCCAGATGAGGATAAGCTCGGCACGCTGACCATATTAGTCACCACACCTAAAGGGAATATATCTCGCGACTACGCTGACCTAATCGACAAAGCGGCGCCATAAGCGGTTTCCAGACGACAGCTAAAACCACTTGCCGGGGCTAACAATGTCTCGGCAAGCTGGTACACTTCCCAGCCAATATCCATTGGACCTTCTGGGAACACTCCATGCTACGACCGCATATCCTGTACACCCTGCTGTGCTCAATTGTATTACTTTCGTCGGCTGCTCAGGCTGAGCCCCGCCATTACTCCTACCTTGAAGCCGCCTTCGCTTACCAAAGCACCGATTGGGGGCCTTACGAAGAAGAGGAGAACTTCACCTTCCTCGCCAGCGCCGAGGCGTTTGACTATTTCCACGTACACGCCCGCTACAACGATGGTGATACCTATATGCCGCGGGGCGTTATTCAAGATGGGTGGTGGACCTACGGCATTGGCGCTCACTACTATCTTAACAACAGCACCTCAGTGCTGATCGGTGCCGACCGCCACGAGATGGACTCCCAGAGCCGCCGACCCAATCAACGCGGCTGGGAATATAAAGTGGGTGTACGCCACGATATCAATGCACGCTGGCGCCTTACTTTGGAAGCCGGGGAACACAATGTTGTGGTTGATGACGACACCACCTTTATCTTCGAAACGCTGTACCACCCTCGTCCGGATATCGGTTTCTCCTTCCGCGTGAGGGACTACGACAAGCTTGATTTAAGCTCCTACGAATTTGGCGCACGCTGGAGCTACTAACAGGCGTGGCAGCGCTGAGCAATTCACCGGCACTGTGCTAAAATCGCCATCTTTATTCAGCGCCCGCCCATGAGCAAATCAGACACCATTTACGCAAGGCCTCACAAAGCCTTGCAGCGCTTCGCCTTCGACGAGCAAGTTGTCGAGGTCTTCCCGGATATGATTCAACGATCGGTCCCGGGCTACGCGACGATAATTGCCATGACCGGCGTAATGGCCGGTCGCTATGCTCAGCCAGAGAGCAACTGCTACGACCTCGGCTGTTCACTCGGCGCCAGCTCGCTCGCCATGGCGCGGGAAACTCAGGGGCGCAATATCCAGCTGATCGGTGTTGATAACTCGGCTGCAATGATCGAGCGCTGCCGTGAATACTGTCAGCAGTCCAATACCGACATCCACCTGCGCTGCGAATCCATTCAGGAAACAGAGATACGCAATGCGTCGGTTGTCGTACTCAATTTTACACTGCAGTTTGTCCCTGAGGCTGAGCGCAATGCCTTGTGTCAGCGTATCAGCGACGCCATGCGCCCCGGCGGCGTATTGATCCTGTCAGAGAAGATCCGTTTTGCCGACCCCCACCTGCAGGAGCTAAATACCGACCTTCACCACGCCTTCAAGCGCGCCAACGGCTATAGCGAAATGGAAGTCGCACAAAAGCGCAGCGCACTGGAGAACGTTCTTATTCCCGAGACGCTGAGCCAACACCAAAGCCGCCTAAAAAACTGTGGCTTCACCAGTGTGGACGTCTGGTTCCAGTGTTTTAATTTTGCCTCGATGGTTGCCGTAAAATGAGCCACCCGCGGATGAACTACCAGGCCTTCCTCAGTAAGCTTGCGGGCAACGAAAACCTCGCCGCCTGGGCAAACCAACTGCCAGACCAGATTGACGCGGGCCTCAACCCCAAACGCTACGGTGACCTGCCCCGCTGGCAGCAAGCACTGAGTGCACTCCCCGAGCTCACCTCGCGCACCATTGATATGAACACCTCGCGCGTGGGCGCGCGCGGCGACATCACCCCGCAACAAAGCGAGCAGTTGCGCGAGGCCCTGATGGGCTTGCACCCCTGGCGAAAAGGGCCCTTTGAGCTTTTTGGCGTGCATATCGATACAGAGTGGCGCAGCGACTGGAAGTGGGAGCGCCTCAAAGACCATATTGCCCCCCTCGCCGGACGAACCGTTTTAGACGTGGGCTGCGGCAGCGGCTACCACTGCTGGCGAATGCGCGGCGCCGGCGCAGAGCTGGTCGTCGGCATCGACCCCACGCCCCTGTTTGTCGTGCAATACTTTGCCCTGCAACACTATTTGCAAGACCCATCAGTCGCGGTGCTGCCGATGGGCATTGAGGCCCTGCCGGAAAAACTGGCGGCCTTCGACACCGTATTCTCAATGGGGATTTTGTATCATCGTCGCTCCCCCTTCGACCACCTAATACAATTGCGAGAAGCACTGGTCAGCGGTGGAGAGCTCGTGCTGGAAACCCTAATCATCGACGGCCAACTCGGCGAATGCCTGGTTCCCGAAGGCCGCTACAGCAAGATGGGCAACGTCTGGTTCCTGCCCAGCACGGCCACGCTGGAAAGCTGGCTCAGTAAAGCCGGATTCAAAAATATCCGGGTAGTCGATGTTGCACAGACCACCACGGACGAGCAGCGACGCACAGAGTGGATGCGCTTTCACTCCCTGGCGGAATTTTTGGACCCCGACAACCCTCAGCTAACCGCCGAGGGCCACCCTGCGCCCAAGCGGGCCGTCCTTCTTGCCGAAAAACCGTAAGCCCCAGCCAGCCGCGTGCCTACACGAAAATCTCGCACTGCGACACAGTGTTATTAGACATTGTTCATGCTTTGAGAAAAAATAGCCGTGGTGACAAGTGGCCATTTTTCAATCTATGGTACATTGCAGTAATGTGAAAGCCGCACTCATACCAGTGCTCGCTGACAATAAAGGACGCGCCCCATCCCATGGACGCAAAACAAGCGGATACAGTGATAGCGACAATGAGCTCGCTGACCAGCCGGTGGTTTGACGACCATCTGTACCGCTATTTGGAGCGCCTCCAAGACAATTTTCACCGCCGCGCATTAACGAGCAAGCACCCTGACGAGCAGCAGGCCCTACTGACGCAGCAACGGCATATCCGCAGCGGTCAAGACGAAGCCTACCGACTGTTCTCGCGACACCTGCAGCACAATATTCGGGCCGCCCGCCCTTACAGCATGGTCGGGCATAGCAAGCTGGACCAACTGCTCGCCCGCAGCCAACAGCTGGGTAACGACGAACTGGAGAACGCCTGCGCAAGGCTGTGCCGCGCCATCTCCCCCATGGCATTGCTGGCCGGCTTCCAACACCTAGCCAAGCCACTGCGGATTGATCCCGCCCACCTCAGCCAATGCCTGTCGCTGTTTAATGTTCTGATTTTGCGCGAAGCCCCCTTGCTCTACCAGCAGCTGCTGGCAGAACTAAATGGCGGCAACGCAGAAACAAGCAAAGGCATAGAAGGCTGGATCGCCCATATCGAGCAGCAGCTAAAACAGCAAAATCTCAGCGCCCAACAACGCGCACTCAACGAGCTGCGCTTACAGCGCCTACGGGGCCGCAGCCGCCCGCAGGGCGACAGCAGCACCCTCAGCGACCAGCAGCTTATTCGCGAAGCCGCCGCGATATTCGGGCGCAGCCATGTGAATCGTCGGCAGCTGTCCGCGAGCATCCTGGCCTCGCTGAACACCCTGCAAACCATTGTTAGTAGTGTGGCGCTGCGCGACCGCCAGCTATTTCTCAACCCGCTTCACCCTGCGCGCCAAATCAGTCACCAACTCGTCGCAAGCAGCGAACGCTGGCAGCATGCTGACCCGAGTTTGCAACAGAATTTCGAACGCGCCACCCGCGATATCGTCAAACAACTCAGCGGGCAAACGCCGTCTAGCGCAGACTTCAACGCGCTGCAGGAATCCGTGGATCAATGCTGTCAGCAGTTGGTGCAAAGCGCGAAACTCAACGACCGACGAAAGCTGCACGCCGAAGCGGGTAAACGCAGAATTACTCGGCTGCGCCGCAAGGTGCACGCCCTCATTGACCAGAAAACCCACGGCACCACGCTCCCCGCCAGTGTCGACAATTTGCTGTACGGCCCGATGACCAGTATTTTGCTCTACCACTGGCTCCGCCACGGCAGTAACAGCGACGCCCTGCGCCGCAACCTCGGCCTGGTCGATGACATCTTGTGGTACATCAAGCCCCACCGCGACTGGGCACTGTTGCGTAAAGCCAAAGACATGGGCGGTGATATAGAGCAGCGCCTGCTCGACGGGCTAAAACGCATCAACCTCGACGACGACAGCGCCCGCTCCCTGGTTGATGAGCTCCACCAACTCAGACTCATTGCCTCCGGCATGTCGGGAATCAGCGGCCAAAGCGATCGACCTTGATCTGTGCCTTACTGCGGCTAGTTAAAGCAGTTATACTAAGCGGCCTCGATACACCCAGTGTGTCGCGCGACTATCCAGCCAACGCTTAGTGCATTTTAAGGTGACGATCTTGCAACTCGACCAAGCATCTACGGAACAATTACGCGAATGGGAAAGCGCTCTCAGCGCAGAGTACGAACAGCATAAAGCCGCAGGGCTTAGCCTCGACCTGACACGGGGAAAACCCAGCAGCGACCAACTTAGCCTGTCCGACGCTATTCTCGGCGTGCTCGGCAATGACCTGAGCAACGACGGCGGCATCGACCTGCGCAATTACGGCGGCCTGGATGGCATAGCAGAGTGTAAGCGCCTCTTCGCGCCGGTATTAGACGTCAACGAAGACGAGATTCTCATCGGCGGCAACAGCAGCCTTACGCTGATGTATTTCGCGGTACTGTTTGCATCACAAATGGACTTTGGCGACCTCGGCAAAGGCTGGAAAGCAGGCGGCGATACCGTCAAATTTCTTTGCCCGGTTCCCGGTTACGACCGTCATTTCTCCGTATGCGAACACCTGGGCATCGACATGATCCCGGTGGCGATGAACGACAACGGCCCGGACATGGACCAAGTAGAGAGCTTGGTGAAGGCCGATTCCAGCATCAAAGGCATCTGGTGCGTTCCCCGCTTCAGCAATCCCACCGGCATTGTTTACAGCGATGACGTGGTAGCGCGCATTGCCAAGCTGGCAACACTCGCCGGCGACAATTTCCGCGTTTTCTGGGACAACGCCTACGCGGTACACAGTTTGAGCGATAACGCGCCCAAACTGGCCAGCCTGATGGCTGCGGCCCGCAACGCGGGTACTGAAGACAGCGTGTACTTGTTTGGCTCGACCTCTAAGATTACCTACGCTGGCGCAGGTGTCGCCTTTGTCGGTATGTCTGCCGCCAACCTCAAAGCCTTTAAAGCCCACTTAGGCATGACCCAAATTGGCCCGGATAAAGTCAACCAGTTGCGCCATGCCCGCCTGCTTAAAGACAGCGACGGCCTGGCTGACCACATGCGCCAGCACGCCGCCGTGCTAAAACCGCGCTTCGACAGCGTACTCAAGCACCTGAACGAAGGCATTGGCGACAGCGGCCTGCTCAGCTGGACAGCGCCCCAGGGTGGCTATTTTATTTCTGTGGATACCCTGCCAGGCCTGGCAAAACAAGTTGTGGCGATGGCAGCCGACGCCGGTGTAAAACTCACCCCGGCTGGCGCAACCTTCCCCTACGGCCAGGATCCAGAAGATCGCAATATCCGCATTGCACCCAGCGTACCTTCGCTGGAGGAAATTGACCGCGCGATGCAGGTGTTCGTCAACTGCGTAAAACTGGCCTCGGTCAGACAGCGCCTCGCCAATTAGGGCCGTTATCGGCGCAATAAAAAAGGGGCCGATTGGCCCCTTTTTCAATTGTGCGCCCTACTCGCCCGAGGGCCCCTTTGGTATCGGCTGACCGCCCATGGGGAAATGCCGCACATTGCTGCCACCCTCGGCATCTAGAATCTTGCCCGGCCCCTCTTTTTCCACTTCATCCACACGAATAATCGAGTGCATCGGCAGGTAACTACGAGTCACACCACTGAACTCATTTTTCAGCTTTTCTTCACCCGGATTGACGACAATTTGTCCCGGATCACCGAAAACAAACTCTTCAACCTCAATAAAACCGTACAGCTCGCTCTGGTATATCGCGCGGGCATACAGCTCATACACCTGGTTGTTGTTGTGAAAAATCACCTTATAGATTGGGGACTTAGCCATAAAGCACACAGTTCTCTAGCAAACAGTAACGATCTCGCAAGCGCAAAAGCGACCGCTCGCGCGGCGGCGGATCATACCACATGTCATCTCAAAGCACCGAACTCATTGGGCTTTAGCCGTTGACACCGCTATAATGTCGGCCCATTTTCTATCGGCTTGTCGCCACACCATGACTGAGAAAACAAAAAAACTGTATATCAAAACCCACGGCTGTCAGATGAACGAGTACGACTCCGCGCGTATTCAGGATCTGCTGGGCGTCAGTCACAACCTGGAGCCTACCGACAATCCCGAAGAAGCCGACGTCTTGTTGCTGAATACCTGCTCCATTCGCGAGAAAGCACAGGAAAAAGTATTCCACCAACTTGGCCGCTGGAAAAAACTGAAAGACAAAAACCCCGACCTGCTGATTGGCGTTGGCGGCTGCGTCGCCAGTCAGGAAGGCGGCGATATTGGCCAGCGCGCGCCCTACGTTGACGTTATTTTTGGGCCGCAAACCCTCCACCGGGTGCCGGAGATGATCGACCAGCGCAAACCCGACGGCCCAGTGGTGGTGGATGTCACCTTCCCCGAGATCGAAAAATTCGACAGCCTTCCCGAGCCCAGCGTCGACGGCCCCAGTGCCTTTGTCTCCATCATGGAAGGTTGCTCCAAGTACTGCACCTTCTGCGTCGTTCCCTACACCCGGGGCGAAGAAGTCAGCCGGCCCTTTGACGACGTGATTGCCGAAGTGGCCCAGCTGGCCGCCAAAGGCGTGCGCGAAGTGAACTTGTTGGGGCAAAACGTCAACGCCTACCGCGGCGAAAACCACGAAGGCGAGATCGTCGATTTCGCAGAGTTGCTCGGCTTTGTCGCCCAGGTGCCCGGCATCGACCGCATACGCTATACCACCTCGCACCCGGTTGAGTTTAGCGACGCCTTAATTGAGGCCTACCGCGACATCCCCGAGCTGGTGGATCACCTCCACCTGCCCGTGCAAAGCGGCAGCGACCGTATTCTCGCGGCCATGAAACGCGGCCACGTTCAGCAGGAATACCGCGACAAAATCGCCAAACTGCGGGCAATCAGACCGAATATCAGCCTGTCTTCCGACTTTATTATCGGCTTTCCCGGCGAGACTGAAGACGACTTTAACGACACCATGAAGCTCATCGCCGACATCGGCTTCGACCACAGCTTCAGCTTTATTTACAGCGCCCGCCCCGGCACACCTGCCGCCCAACTGGATGACGACACTCCCGAGGCAGTGAAGAAAGAGCGCCTACAACGCCTGCAGCACCGTATTCTGCAGCAGGCTAACCAGATCAGCCGTCAGATGGTCGGCACACGGCAGCGCATTCTGGTGACAGGCGTCTCCAAAAAGGATCCAGGCCAGTTACAGGGGCGTACCGAGAACAATCGCGTCGTTAACTTTTCGGCGACCAATCACGCCCTGATCGGCGATTTTGTCGACGTAGTGATCACCGAGGCACTGCCGAATTCACTGCGCGCCGAATTGCTGAACTAGGCATCGGTTTTTGCCGATTCTCGTCAGCGAAGAATCGGCGTATTGTTAAGCCATTACTACTTGATCGCCAATGCGACACGCGGAGCACCATTGACAGCACAAGCGACACAGCGCGTTCTCACTCTCGAACCTAGCGACAGCCAGCACCTTTCGGCACTGTGCGGACGCTTAGACGAACACCTCAAATTGATCGAAGAACGCCTTCAGGTGCACATCGCTGCGCGCGCCAATACCTTTCAGGTTAGCGGCGAAGAGCGTGCCGTCGACGAAACGGTGCAACTGCTCAAACACCTTTATCGCGAGAGCGTCTCTGGCACGACACTCAACCCCGAGGCCATTCACCTTCGTATGCAACAGTCACATTTGGAAGAGCTGCCCCGCTCAGATAATGAGCCCGTCGTTATTCGCACCAAGAAGGGCAGTATCAAACCGCGCGGCGGCAATCAGCAGGGCTATGTGCGCGCGATTCAGAGCAACGATGTCAATTTCGGCATTGGTCCGGCCGGTACCGGTAAAACCTATCTCGCCGTTGCCTGCGCGGTTGAAGCGTTAATATCTCATCAGGTACAACGCATCCTGCTGGTCAGGCCTGCGGTAGAGGCCGGCGAAAAGCTCGGTTTCCTGCCCGGCGACCTGGCGCAGAAAATCGATCCCTATTTGCGCCCGCTGTACGATGCACTCTACGAGATGCTCGGCAACGACACCGTCACCAAGCTGATCGAGCGCAATGTGATTGAGATCGCGCCCTTAGCCTATATGCGCGGCCGTACGCTGAACGACTCCTTCATTATTTTGGATGAGGCGCAAAATACCACCCGCGAACAAATGAAAATGTTCCTCACCCGTATTGGCTTTGGCTCTACAGCCGTCATCACTGGCGATGCCACGCAGATCGACTTGCCACGCGGCACACCCAGCGGCCTCACCCATGTAATGAAGGTTCTCGACGATGTCGAAGGGATCAGCCTCACCTATTTTCAGGCCAAGGATGTGGTTCGCCACCCGCTGGTACAGAAAATTGTCGAAGCTTACGCCGCGTTTGACGACGAGACCGCTCGCTAGCAATGGCTGACGGCAACCCACTTGAACTGGAGGTGGACCTGCAAGTGGCCTGCGACCCGCAGCCGGGGCTGCCCAGTGAGCGGCAACTGCGCAACTGGGCCAGCGCCGCGCTCGCCAAGCGCCGCGATCAGGCGGAACTGACCATTCGCCTGGTCGACGAGCAGGAAAGCCAAGCCCTCAATCGCGACTACCGCGGCAAAGATGCCCCGACCAATGTGTTGTCGTTTCCCGCCGACCTGCCCCCCGAGCTTGAGCTGCCACTACTCGGCGACCTGGTTATCTGCCGGCAAGTGGTTGAACGCGAAGCGCGTGAGCAGGGCAAAGCGGTGAGCGATCACTGGGCGCATATGGTAATTCACGGTACACTCCACCTACTCGGTTTTGACCACATTGACGATGATGAAGCCGAGGAAATGGAATCTCTTGAGACTGCGCTGTTAAAGCAGCTCAATATCAATAACCCCTACGAGGCGCAGTAAGCGCCAGGCGACTAGGCCACAGCGAGGACAGCACACAAAATCATGAGCGAAGACCGATCTAGCAGCGATCCGGGTGATAAATCCTGGATCGAAAAAATTGCCCATGCATTTTCCTCTGAACCCAAAACCCGCGAAGACCTGCTCGATGTATTAGCCGTTGCTCGTCAGAATGAAGTGATTGACGACGACGCCACCAGCATCGTCGAAGGCGCCATGCATATCAGCGAAATGCAGGCGCGGGAAATCATGATTCCCCGGCCGCAAATGGTGGTGCTGAAGATCGAGCAACCCCTCAGCGAACTGCTGCCGATCATCATGGAAACCGGCCACTCCCGCTACCCCGTTATCGGCGACACACTGGACGAGGTCCTGGGCATTTTGCTGTCCAAGGATCTATTGCCCCTACTGTGGAAAACCGGCAACACCGACGACATCGACCTGCGCACCGTGCTGCGCCCCGCCACCCTGGTACCAGAGAGCAAACGCCTGAATGTGCTGCTGCGTGATTTCCGCGAAAAGCGCAACCACATGGCCGTTGTCATCGACGAATACGGTGGCGCCGCAGGACTGATTACGATCGAGGACATCCTCGAGCAGATCGTTGGCGACATTGAAGACGAATACGACGAAGAAGACGACCTGCCGATCCGCAAGATCGCCGATAACGACTTCGTGGTAAAAGCGCTCACGCCCATTGAAGAGTTCAACAACTACTTCAATGCAAATTTAAGCGACGACGAGTTCGACACCATCGGTGGCTTGCTGCTGCAGTCCTTTGGCCACCTGCCCAGCCGCAATGAAGTGGCCCAGCTGGAGCATTTCGAATTCAAGGTGGTCAATGCCGACCACCGCCAGATTCATTTGCTGCGCATGCGCGAGCTGGCCAAGGACGACGCGTAAAAACTTGAACTCCCCTCGCGCTTACGGTCTACAATAGCCGGGCAGCACCGCCCAAGAGGGGAGTTTTATGCCAGACAGCAGCACACTTGCGTCACTCAATGCCATTGCCCACAGCATTATTAGCTACAGCGCACTGGTAATCGTGGGTTTAATCGCGGCCGGGCTTATCTACCTCGCCGTGCTCTACTACCGCGACGTCACCCAAACCCAGCACGCCATTCGTCGAAACTACCCGCTGATCGGTCGCTTTCGCTATTTCTTCGAACACCTCGGCGAATTCTTTCGCCAGTATTTCTTTGCCATGGACCGCGAAGAGCTGCCCTTTAATCGCTCCCAACGCTCCTGGGTATACCGCGCCGCAAAAAATATCGACAACACCGTCGCCTTCGGTTCTACGCGACCACTGAACCACAGCAACGAAGTGCTGTTTATGAACTGCCTATTCCCCACGTTAAGTGAAGACGCCGCACCCACCCACAGCGTAACCATTGGCGAAGGCTATTGCCGCGAACCTTTTAGCAGTGCCGCCATATTCAATATTTCCGGCATGAGCTACGGTGCCATTTCCAAACCGGCGGTGCAGGCCCTGGCCGCCGGCGCGCGCGAAGCCGGAATCTGGATGAACACCGGCGAAGGCGGCCTCACCCCCTATCACCTGGAAGCGGGCTGCGACATCGTCTGCCAGATAGGCACCGCTAAATACGGCGTTCGCGATGCCGAGGGCAAACTCAGCGACCAACGCCTTGCCGATCTTGCCAGCCACCCGCAAGTACGCATGTTCGAACTGAAACTCAGTCAGGGCGCCAAGCCCGGCAAAGGGGGCATTCTGCCCGGCGGCAAAGTCACCGAAGAGGTCGCCACCATTCGAGGCATCCCCGTTGGCCAGGATTCCATCAGCCCCAATGGCCACCCGGATATTCGCAGTATCGACGACCTGCTCGACACCCTGGCGCGCATCCGCCGCGTTACCGGCAAGCCGGTGGGTTTCAAAATGGTGCTGGGCTTCAGCGAGTGGCTGGACGAGCTGGGCGAAGCCATTCACCGCCGCGGGCTGGAATTTGCCCCCGACTTCATCACCGTCGATAGCGCCGACGGCGGCACGGGCGCGGCCCCGCAGAGTTTGATCGACTATGTCGGCCTCCCGCTGCGCCGCAGCTTGCCGCTGGTGGTCGACAAGCTCAACGAGTACCGCTTGCGCGAGCGGGTAAAAGTGATCGCCTCGGGCAAAATGATCAACCCCGCCGAGGCAGCCTGGGCGATTTGCGTTGGCGCAGACTTTATCGTCAGCGCCCGCGGCTTTATGTTTGCCCTGGGCTGCATCCAGGCATTGCAGTGCAACAAGAACACCTGCCCAACCGGCATCACCACACACGACCCGGAGCTACAGCGTGGCCTTGTGCCCGCCGACAAAGCCGCCCGGGTGGCCAACTACGCCAAAAACCTAATGCATGAAGTGGGGGTTATCGCCCACTCCTGCGGCGTTCGCGAAGCCCGCTCACTGCAACGCAAACACGTGTATCTGATAGACGAACGCGGCGTTCCCGAGCCACTGAGCCTTCGCTATCCGGACAAAACGCCGCGCCCCGAATACCTGATCGCCAGTACCGCCGACGAGGCACTTACCCCCTGACCCAGCGACTGATCGCACCCCGGAGCCCCCACCGCCCATGAAACGGATTATTGCGCCGCTAGCCGGCGCACTTATCACCCTGTCTCTCGCCCCTTTTCATTACTGGCCACTTGCCATAGTGGCGATGGCGGCACTGGCCTGGTGTCTGGATGACTGCACAGCAAAGGAAGGTTTTTTGCGCGGCTGGCTGTTTGGCAGCGCCAGCTTTCTTGCCGGGGTGTCGTGGATCTATGTCGCCATGTATGTCTACGGCAATACCTCCGCCCTGCTCTCAGCGCTTATGACCATCCTGTTTTGTCTGGGCTTGGGGCTCGTCACCGGGCTGTTCGCCTATGTGTACAGCCGCTGGCTGCGCGACGGCAAGGGCGGCCGGCTGCTGGGCTTTGCCGCCGCCTGGGTGATATTTGAGTGGTTTCGCGGCTGGTTTCTCACCGGGTTTCCCTGGCTCTACCTTGGCTACAGCCAGTTGGAAACCCCGCTATCCGGTTGGGCACCCGTTGTTGGGGTGTACGGTTTAAGCTTTGTGGTGGCCCTCAGCGGCGCAGCGGTAAGCCATCTACTCACCACCAAACACAGAACCAGTCGCTGGCTGCCAATAGCTGGCTGCATCGCATTGTTCGGCCTCGGCGCGTCCCTGCAAACGATTGAATGGACACAAGCCACCCAGCAGCCCCCCCTCCGCATTGGCGCCGTGCAGTCCAATATCACTCAAGAAAAGAAGTGGGCCTATAGCCATTACTGGGACACCCTCGAACTCTACGATGTCACCTCAGAACAACTATGGCCCCAGGTGGATGTGGTGATTTGGCCAGAGGCTGCCATTCCCGCCCTGTATCGCAACGCCGAAACCTTCTTTGACTACATTCGCGAGCGCGCTGCCGCCTCGAACACCGCGCTGATCACCGGCGTTCCCACTAAACAGGGCGACGACATCTACAACTCGGCAATGGTCATCAATGGCGGCGAAGGCCTGTACCACAAACAGCGTTTGGTCCCCTTCGGCGAATACGTTCCGCTCGGTAGCCTGCTGCGCGGTCTGATCGGCTTTTTTGACCTGCCCATGTCCAGCTTTAGTCGTGGCGACGCCGACCAGCGCCCCCTCTCCGCCAAGGGTTGGCAATTTGCGCCATCGATCTGCTACGAGATCGTGTATCCCAACCTCGTGGCGCGTGGCGCAAGAGACGCAGACGTCTTATTCACCATCAGCAACGACGCCTGGTTTGGCGACTCGATTGGCCCCGCCCAACACATGCAAATGGCGCAGATGCGGGCACTGGAAAATGGCCGAGAACTCATCCGCGTTACCAGCACAGGTATCACCGCCATCGTCGACCACCGCGGGCATATCACCACGCGCATTCCGTCTTTCACTCACACCACGATGACCGGCGAGGTAAACGCCCGCAGCGGCCGCACACCGTTTAATTACGCCCAGTCCACACCCATTATCGCCCTGTGCTTTGCACTGGCGCTTACCGCGCTGCGCCGCCGCCCACAGCAAGGCAGCTAAATGCTTGCGAATTCGCATGGGCGACGCCGCGACAAGCTGTTAAAATGCTGGGCTTTGTATCGCCGAGCCCCGCGCTTGCCAACCCCAGAGACCGACATCGCCAATGGACCAACATTACACCCCCCGCGACATTGAAGCTCGCGTACAGCAGTACTGGCAGGAACACGGTAGCTTCACTGCCGTGGAAGATGACAGCCGCGAAAAATACTACTGCCTGGCCATGTTCCCCTACCCCAGCGGCAAGCTGCATATGGGCCATGTTCGCAACTACAGCATTGGCGATGTTATTTCGCGCTACCAGCGCATGTTGGGTAAAAATGTTCTGCAGCCAATGGGCTGGGATGCCTTCGGCCTGCCGGCAGAAAACGCCGCGGTGAAAAACAACACCGCGCCGGCAAAATGGACCGTCGAAAATATCGACTATATGCGCGGCCAACTGCAGCAGCTGGGCTTCGGCTACGACTGGAAGCGCGAATTCGCCACCTGCAAATCCGACTACTACCGCTGGGAGCAGTGGTTCTTCACCCGCCTTTACGAAAAAGGCATGGTCTACAAAAAAACCTCCGCGGTGAACTGGTGCCCGAACGACGAAACCGTACTGGCCAATGAGCAGGTTATCGATGGCGGTTGCTGGCGCTGTGACACGCCGGTAGAGCGCAAAGAAATTCCTCAGTGGTTTATTAAAATCACCGAATACGCCGAGCAATTGTTGAACGACCTCGACCAGCTCGACGGCTGGCCAGAGCAGGTGCGCACCATGCAGCGCAACTGGATTGGCCGCTCTCAGGGCGTACAAATGCGCTTTGACCTGGGCGAAGCCGTCGCCGGCCACGACCACTTTGAGGTCTACACTACCCGCCCCGACACCCTAATGGGCGTGAGCTATGTCAGCCTGGCTGCCGAGCACCCCATTAGCTTGGCGCTGGCCGAGAACAACGCCGAACTGGCGGCCTTTATCGACGAATGCCGCCACAGTTCAGTTGCTGAAGCCGACATGGCCACCATGGACAAAAAAGGCATGGCCACCGGCATCAACGCTCTCCACCCCATCACCGGCGAGCCGGTACCGG
>Ga0208468_1000113_pt1 | contig 27657 bp, 18 predicted proteins | sample DeeseametaMP0960_FD_184198 | JGI IMG/M metagenome (GOLD analysis project Ga0208468, IMG submission 184198) | Marine microbial communities from the Deep Indian Ocean - MP0960 (SPAdes) | ecosystem: Environmental > Aquatic > Marine > Oceanic | place: East of Madagascar, South Indian Ocean... | reverse complement strand
TCAGAATGTCGCGGTGAATACGTTCCCGGGCCTTGTACACACCGCCCGTCACACCATGGGAGTGGATTGCACCAGAAGTGGATAGTCTAACCTTCGGGGGGACGTTCACCACGGTGTGGTTCATGACTGGGGTGAAGTCGTAACAAGGTAGCCCTAGGGGAACCTGGGGCTGGATCACCTCCTTAACTTGAGCGCAAGAAGTTGGCAAGTGCTCACACGAATTACTTAGATCTCAATTGATTGAAAGCGATAATTTCACGGGCCACTGGGTTACGTGATAAAGCCCTCTGCATGAGAATGCAGAATTGCTTGGTTCAGCTGTTGATTGGCTGGATATGCAAGATTGGGTCTGTAGCTCAGGTGGTTAGAGCGCACCCCTGATAAGGGTGAGGTCGGAGGTTCAAGTCCTCCCAGACCCACCACTATCTCGCGGCAGTTACTGAAAAGTAAGCGGGGTAGAGTTGGGCATTGACATGGGGCTATAGCTCAGCTGGGAGAGCGCCTGCCTTGCACGCAGGAGGTCTGCGGTTCGATCCCGCATAGCTCCACCACTTCCCACTTTGGGGAGGGTGACCAGATTATCGCCAAGAAGTCAGAAAGAAAAGCTTTTGCGTGTATGTAAAGAGTTTTTGTTTCTGGTTTTTACAATCAGATGTTCTTTAACAAGGTAAATAAGCTGAAATAAAACACTGTTTTCTCAAGTGTTGTAATAATCCGGCGAAAACTGATTACGCAGCAAGTCGCGTGTAATCAGATAGCAGTTTCTTGATTGATATAACGATGGCTAGTCTATTTGCTTATATGGTCAAGCGACTAAGCGCATACGGTGGATGCCTTGGCAATTGGAGGCGATGAAGGACGTTGGAGCCTGCGAAAAGCTCTGGGGAGGTGGCAACCAACCTTTGATCCAGAGATGTCCGAATGGGGAAACCCACCTAGCATAAGCTAGGTATCTCTTGACTGAATACATAGGTCTTGAGAGGCGAACCAGGGGAACTGAAACATCTAAGTACCCTGAGGAAAAGAAATCAAACGAGATTCTCTTAGTAGCGGCGAGCGAACGGGGATCAGCCAGCAAGTGATAGCTTGTGTGTTAGTGGAACGGTCTGGAAAGTCCGGCGATACAGGGTGATAGCCCCGTACACGAAAACGCACTTGTGGTACTAAGCTTGCGATAAGTAGGTCGGGACACGTGTTATCTTGACTGAAGATAGGGGGACCATCCTCTAAGGCTAAATACTACCAATTGACCGATAGTGAACCAGTACCGTGAGGGAAAGGCGAAAAGAACCCCGGAGAGGGGAGTGAAATAGATCCTGAAACCGTATGCGTACAAGCAGTAGGAGCAGACTTGTTCTGTGACTGCGTACCTTTTGTATAATGGGTCAGCGACTTAATGTCAGTAGCGAGCTTAACCGTATAGGGGAGGCGTAGGGAAACCGAGTCTTAATAGGGCGAATTAGTTGCTGGCATTAGACCCGAAACCCGGTGATCTATCCATGGCCAGGTTGAAGATGCCGTAACAGGCATTGGAGGACCGAACCCACAAATGTTGAAAAATTTGGGGATGAGCTGTGGATCGGAGTGAAAGGCTAATCAAACCGGGAGATAGCTGGTTCTCCTCGAAATCTATTTAGGTAGAGCGTCATGTCTTACCCGCGGGGGTAGAGCACTGTTTGGGCTAGGGGGTCATCCCGACTTACCAACCCCATGCAAACTCCGAATACCGCGGAGTACAATCATGGCAGACAGACAGCGGGTGCTAACGTCCGTTGTCAAGAGGGAAACAACCCAGACCGCCAGCTAAGGTCCCAAATCTACGTTAAGTGGGAAACGATGTGGGAAGGCTCAGACAGCTAGGAGGTTGGCTTAGAAGCAGCCATCCTTTAAAGAAAGCGTAATAGCTCACTAGTCGAGTCGGCCTGCGCGGAAGATATAACGGGGCTAAACGTAGAACCGAAGCTGCGGATGCACTATGTGCATGGTAGAGGAGCGTTCTGTACGCCTGCGAAGGTGAGTCGAGAGGCTTGCTGGAGGTATCAGAAGTGCGAATGCTGACATGAGTAACGACAAAGGGGGTGAAAAACCCCCTCGCCGGAAGACCAAGGTTTCCTGCCCCATGCTAATCAGGGCAGGGTTAGTCGGCCCCTAAGGTGAGGCTGAAAAGCGTAATCGATGGGAAACGGGTTAATATTCCCGTACTTGTTATAACTGCGATGGAGGGACGGAGTAGGCTAGGCGATCGCGGCGTTGGTTGTCCGCGTTTAAGCTAGTAGGCTGAGGACTTAGGCAAATCCGGGTCCTTAAGGCTGAGAGGTGATGACGAGCTCTCTTTTGAGCGAAGTCGTTGATGCCATGCTTCCAAGAAAATCTTCTAAGCTTCAGGTTATAACGAACCGTACCCCAAACCGACACAGGTGGTCAGGTAGAGAATACCAAGGCGCTTGAGAGAACTCGGGTGAAGGAACTAGGCAAAATGGTACCGTAACTTCGGGAGAAGGTACGCCGGTTTTGGTGATGGGACTTGCTCCCTAAGCTGAGGCTGGCCGAAGTGACCAGGTGGCTGCGACTGTTTATCAAAAACATAGCACTGTGCAAACACGAAAGTGGACGTATACGGTGTGACGCCTGCCCGGTGCCGGAAGGTTAATTGATGGGGTTAGCGTAAGCGAAGCTCTTGATCGAAGCCCCGGTAAACGGCGGCCGTAACTATAACGGTCCTAAGGTAGCGAAATTCCTTGTCGGGTAAGTTCCGACCTGCACGAATGGCGTAACGATGGCCACGCTGTCTCCACCCGAGACTCAGTGAAATTGAAATTGCGGTTAAGATGCCGTATACCCGCGGCTAGACGGAAAGACCCCGTGAACCTTTACTATAGCTTCACAGTGGACTCTGATATTACTTGTGTAGGATAGCTGGGAGGCTTTGAAACCTAGGCGCTAGCTTAGGTGGAGCCAATCTTGAAATACCAGCCTGGTACTATTGGGGTTCTAACTCTGGACCATTATCTGGTTCGAGGACATTGTGTGGTGGGTAGTTTGACTGGGGCGGTCTCCTCCCAAAGTGTAACGGAGGAGCACGAAGGTGCGCTAATCACGGTCGGAAATCGTGAGGTTAGTGTAATGGCACAAGCGCGCTTAACTGCGAGACTGACAAGTCGAGCAGGTACGAAAGTAGGTCATAGTGATCCGGTGGTTCTGTATGGAAGGGCCATCGCTCAACGGATAAAAGGTACTCCGGGGATAACAGGCTGATACCGCCCAAGAGTTCACATCGACGGCGGTGTTTGGCACCTCGATGTCGGCTCATCACATCCTGGGGCTGAAGCCGGTCCCAAGGGTATGGCTGTTCGCCATTTAAAGTGGTACGCGAGCTGGGTTCAGAACGTCGTGAGACAGTTCGGTCCCTATCTGCCGTGGGCGTTGGAGATTTGAGGAAAGCTGCTTCTAGTACGAGAGGACCGAAGTGGACGAACCTCTGGTGTTCGGGTTGTGATGCCAATCGCATTGCCCGGTAGCTATGTTCGGACGGGATAACCGCTGAAAGCATCTAAGCGGGAAGCCTCTTCCAAGATAAGATCTCCCTGGGAACTTGATTCCCCTAAAGAGCCGTTCAAGACCAGGACGTTGATAGGCAGGGTGTGTAAGCGTTGTGAGGCGTTGAGCTAACCTGTACTAATTGCTCGTGAGGCTTGACCATATAATCAAGTGGTTTAGCCATCGAAAGAAATCAAGAAACTGCAACGGATTGTTGCAACCCTGGAAACAGGATGAGAAAACAGTATTCAGCTTATTTACCGCCCTATTTGTGATTGTGAGAGCAGGTCAATGCGACCGTCAGACTTAAAGCAACACAAGCCAGTTTGCCTGGCGACCATAGAGACATGGAACCACCTGACCCATCCCGAACTCAGAAGTGAAACGTGTCATCGCCGATGGTAGTGTGGGGATTCCCCATGTGAGAGTAGGTCATCGCCAGGCTTCTAAATAAAACACCCCAGTAGGATTTCCTACTGGGGTTTTTTATTTAGGACGCGATAACCTTCTGCCACTACAACGCCCCCATGTGACAAGCGATGCACCGCAGGTGCCAGCTTGGTGCGCCGCAGGCGTCCCGAAGGGATTGGAAGCACTGCTTCCAACACAATGTAGGTCATGGCCAAAGCACTCGCTGCGCTCGCGGGCCACGTTGTCGCCAGGCTTCTAAACTAATGGCCAAAGCACTCCCGTTGGTCGCGGGCCACACTGAGTGCCCCAGCCGAGTTCGGTTGGGGCACTTTGCTATGTGGCTAGAAAAAGTTGGGCAACTGGCGCTGACCGACGGCAATGACTCGCGCTTGTAGCGCTCGCCCTACGGGCAGCCTGCGGCTGTCCAAACCTGTTGCACAGGTTTGTCGCCAGGCTTCTAAATAAATGGCCAAAGCACTCCTTCTAGTCATGGGCCACACCGACACCCCGGTCAGCATTAGCTGTCCGGGGTTTTTTATTTAGGATGCGAAGAACTTCTGCCACTAAATATTGGGCCCATGTACCGAAGGTACAGGGTTGGGGCGCCGATAGGCGTCGCGCAGCGATTGCATGCACTGCATGCAACCCAATGTAGGTCATGGCCAAAACACTCCCGTTGGTCGCGGGGCAGGCCCTCGCCAGGTTGTTAAAAACAAGGCGCTATACAGCGTCCTGCGTTTCGATAAATAGCTCGGATAAAAGGCGGGATAGAAAGAATTAGGGGGGCACAGACGGATAAATCGCTAACTTTACCTAGCGACGCTGTAGGTTAATTTCGCGGATTTTAATTTCACTACTTGTAGAGAGTTCACGAAGAATATCGATAGAGTGCTGGGCAGCACTGGTCTCCTCTGCACTCAATGAGTCGTTACTTTCTCGTTCTTTGATTACCTGCTCTATAGCGCGTGCCGCTTGGCTGACTTCATCTATTCCCAGTACCCCAGATGTTCCGGCAATCGTATGGGCTTGGCGATAGATATCTTGTAATGTCTCTTCCTTCGGTTGAGCCAAGTTACTCGTCCAGGCCTCAACCAATTGCGTTACTCGCCCGGGTAGTTTTTTAATGTAGTCGCGTTGTAGTTGCCGCAACTCTTCATTTATATCTTGGTGTGATGGGTTAGGCACGGTGAAAATCCTCCCATATATCCTTCAATTTTTGCGCCATATCCATTGGCTCAAAGGGCTTACTAATCACTGCATTTGCGCCCAAGCTGAGTAGCTGATCGACTTCGTCAGCTTGCACCTTCGCGGTGATAAATACGATAGGTGTGTTTTGATATTGCTCGTTATTGCGAATTTCTGACAGCACACTGGGGCCGTCCATACCGGGCATCATGACATCCAATAGTATTAGCTGGGCCGGGAATGTTTCCAGCGTAGCGAGGCCTTCTGGTCCGCTTGCACAGCAGCGCGTGTCGAGGCCGCCTATCGTTTTTAAGGCGATATCGGCGACGATTCGAATGTCCTCTTCGTCTTCAATATAAAGTACGCGTTCTAGGCTTTCATTGTGTGACATTGTAAGCCCCTGTCCGGTCCTTTTTACGCAAGTCGATATAAAACTCGGTGCCGTTTTTTACGCTGGAATTGAAGCTGAGTTCCCCTTCATGGTGCTCGACAATCGCTTTAGATATATGCAACCCCAAACCAGTACCACCGATAGCGCGTTGGTTGGAGCTATCTGCCTGGGTAAACTTTTCAAAAATATGAGGTTGGAACTCCTCGGGTATACCTTTACCTTGGTCTTTCACGACGATTCTTATGCCGTGTTCAGTCTCTTCTGCTGAGACATACACTTCGGTGTTCAACGGTGAGAATTTCGCAGCGTTAGACAATAGGTTGCTCATTACTTGCATCATTCGGTCAGGGTCGACATCGATACTCAGGTGGTCGGGGCACTCGCCCAGCACATAGCGCACCTGCTATTTGTCACCGTAAACACGATTGTCGCTGATAGCGGTTTCCAAAAAGGATCTTAGCGGGATGCGGGTGATGCGGTATTGCATCTTCTCCGACTCGATTTTAGAGATATCGAGGATGTCGTTAATGAGTAAAAGCAGGCGCTCGCTATTTTTTTGGGCGATATCTATGAGTGCTTCACTTTTTTCAGGATCATTGGTCAACGCGCCTGACTTGAGAATGTCCAGAGAAGCCTTGATCGACGTCAGGGGCGTGCGTAGTTCGTGGCTGACTGTCGAGATGAATTCGTCTTTGATGCGCTGCTCATGAACACGCCGCATCGCCTCACGCAGCTTTTCTTCTGTGTCCTTGCGTTCTGAAATGTCGCGAACGATGCCGGTAAACATTCGTTCGCCCTTGATCAGCATCTCGCTGACTGCGAGCTCCATCGGGAAGACATCGCCGTTCTTGCGTTGGCCGCGTACTTCTCGACCGATATCAATGACCTTTTTGGTGCCGGTGGTAAGGTAACTGTGAATGTAACCATCGTGTTCTTCACGGTAGGGGCTCGGCATCAACATACTGACATTGCGGCCAATTAATTCTTGGCTTTGATAGCCAAATATCCGCTCTGCAGCAGGGTTTACGGTATCGATAAGCCCTTGATTATTAATCGTTATAACGCCGTCGACCATCGTTTCTAGAATGGCCTTGCTACGATTTAGCAAATCTGTAACAGCATCGGGTTTTGGCATCGAATTCAGATCATACAATCAATAGGGTTGCCACGGTGTCATTTGAGCTTAGTGCTTGTCCCGCAAGGCTTTAACTGGGAATTGTACTTACCGAATAAGGCCTTAATGGAAGTCGTGAGAGTCCACGTGTAGCGGGAAGAGCGCACCGATATCACGCAGGGTGTGTGCGATGATGTGCGTCACTCTACTACCTGTCTGCTGGTCACTGTGCTGTATTTCACCCGTCACTTCCAGTATTCGCGCCGACAGGATGGCCTGGCGGTTTTCCGCTTGTTTCGCTGGCCACACAATGACATTGATGTTCCCAGTGTCATCTTCGAGTGTCATAAACAGTACGCCAGAAGCACTACCGGGGCGTTGCCGGCAACTGACGATGCCCGCAACGGTCAGCCATTGGCCATCTTTAATATCGCTCAGGCGAGCCGCTTGCTGATAGTGTTCGCAATACCCTTCACTGCGTAGCCACGCCATAGGGTGGCGGCGGAGGCTTAGTGAGTTGTAGGCATAGTCATGTTGAATGTTCTCCTTCTCCGAGGGTATCGGTAGGGTAGCCGGTGCTTCAGTATTGTGGGTGTTGACTAGCTGGCCGCTACCGCGGTGCTGCTGTATGTACCAATAGCTGCGGTAGCGATCTATTTCGAAGTCGTGAAATACATCGCTGCGCGCCAGTAGGTTGAGCTGGCTTGTACTGAAATTCCCCTCACTGCGAAGTCGCTGAAGGCAGCTCTCCACTGAGGTAAACGCTTGTTGCTGGCGTAGCTGGCAAAGTGCTTGTGCGCTTTCATAAGACAGGCCTTTGATGGTTCGCAAGCCGAGGCGAATTGCAGAGCTTTCTTGTTTAAACACCACACGGTGTTCCCAGTCACTGTGGCAGGCAGAGACTGGGAGAATGGCTACGTCGTGCCGCTGAGCGTCCTGACAAAGCTGAGAAACAGAATAGAAGCCCATCGGCTGGCTATTGAGTAAGCCGCAGTAAAAAGCGGCAGGATGGTGACACTTGATCCAAGCCGAGGCGTAGGCGAGGAGAGCAAAGCTCGCTGAATGTGACTCTGGAAAACCGTAGGCACCAAACCCTTTCATTTGGCTGAATAAGCGCTCTGCAAAGTCGAGGTCGTAGCCGCGCTCAAGCATGCCGTTCACCAATTTATCTTTAAAACCCGCTAAGTCGCCATTCTTCCCCCAGCTTGCCATTGCCCGCCGTAATTGGTCGGCTTCACCGCCGCTAAAGCCAGCGGCGACCATGGCAAGTTGAATCACTTGCTCCTGGAATATGGGCACCCCGAGAGTGCGCTTGAGTACTTTTTCAATCTCCTTATTTGCGTAGTGCTCAGCTTCTAAACCCTGCCGGCGACGAAGGAAGGGGTGCACCATACCGCCCTGGATGGGGCCAGGACGTACGATCGCTATTTGAATCACTAAATCGTAGAAGCAGCTAGGTTGAAGGCGGGGAAGCATGGTCATCTGTGCCCGGGACTCAATCTGAAAGACCCCAATACTGTCTGCGCGTTTGAGCATGGCATAGGTCTCTGCATCTTCTGCAGGGATATCACTTAGCCTGATATCTGTGCCCGCGGCATCACTGATATACCGCAGGCTTCGGCGCAAGGCGCTTAGCATTCCTAAGGCTAAGATATCAATTTTCAACATGCCCAAGGCTTCCAGGTCGGACTTGTCCCATTGAATAATGGTGCGCTCGGGCATGGCGGCATTTTCCTGGGGCACCAAGGTATTGATCGGCTCACGACTGATAACAAAGCCGCCAACGTGTTGAGACAAATGCCGGGGGAATCCGATAAGGGCATTGACCGCATCGATGAATTGCTGGCCGCGGTGGTCCGATGTGCTTATACCCAGTTCACTGAGGCGCAGGGCTAAGCTGCTTTGGTTGTCCCACCACGCCATATTTTTACTGAGTTGGTTGATGAGCTGGTTGTCCAAGCCCAGTGCCTTGCCCACATCGCGCACTGCGCTTCGGCGCCGGTAGCTAATAACGGTAGCAGCTAAAGAAGCATGGCTGCGACCATATTTGCGATAAATGTATTGAATCACCTCCTCTCGACGTTCGTGCTCAAAGTCTACGTCGATATCAGGGGGTTCATTACGCTCCTTGGAAATGAAGCGTTCAAACAGCAGTTGCGCCCGACTGGGATCCACCTCGGTAATATACAGACAGTAACAAACCGCAGAGTTGGCGGCTGAGCCGCGGCCCTGACAGAGGATCTGCTGGCTTCGCGCGAACTGAACAATGTCGTATACCGTGAGGAAGTAATGCTCATACTTCAGTTCGGCGATCAGGGATAGCTCGCGCTCCAGCTGATTCTGTACCGTGTCGGGAACGCCCGACGGCCAGCGTTGTTTGGCGCCCGCTTCCGTCAGACTGCGGAGAAAGTCACAGGCCGCCTGGCCGCGGGGCACCAGCTCGGTAGGGTATTGGTAACGCAGTTCATCAAGGCGGAACTCACAGCGTTTGGCCAGGTGGTCGCTTTCCTCAAGCAATGCGGGGGGATAGTCGCGGCTTAGCAGGGATAGTGGCTTGATATGGTGTTCACTGTTGCTGGGGCGCTGCTGTCCGAGTTGGTCGACGCTGCAGTGCAGGCGGGTTGCGGTCAGCACATCCAGCAGTGCATGGCGCTGACGGCTGTGCATACGGATATGGGGGGCTGCGACCATGGGTAAGTGAAGACGTTTTGCCAGCTCGTAATTGGCCAGATAGTGCAGTTCCTGTTGAGCGTGGCAATCCAGGCTGACCCCCAGCCAGAGTCGCTCGCCAAAGCACTCGCGTAAGAAGTGCCCTGAGGCCTCGTCATGGCCGGGTATTGCTGGCAACCAAATAGCCAGACAGTCTCCGCAGAAGCGTGCGAGTGTCTGCCGGTCCAAGTGGTATTCGCCTTTGGGACTATTCAGGCGGGCGTGGCTAATCAGTGCACAAAGCTGATTGTAGTCCCGCCGATTTGGGGCCAACAGTAGCAGCTGTATGCCGTCATCAAGACTTATCCGACTGCCACAGATCAACCGAATAGAGCGCTCCCTTGCTGCTCTCCAGGCGCGGACGATGCCGGCCAGTGACAGTTCGTCGCACAAGGCGATCGCCGAATAGCCCAGCTCATCCGCCTGTATTACCAGTTCCTCCGGGTGAGAGGCGGCGGATAGAAAGCTGAAATTGCTTTGACAGTTCAGCAGAGCAGGCATGGCTGTTCACGAAAAAAAGCCGTGGAGGTACCACTGCTGGCTGAGACAATCTTTGAAGATCCAGCACAAGCCCTGTTGTTCGTGACGGGCAATGTAGTAGTCACGGGCCTGGCGCTGCTGCCACCAGTGGCTGTCGAGACGCTCTGGCCCCTGGAGCAGCTCCAGTCGCCCTTGCCACAGGGGCAGTCCTTCCTGCACGGGCAGTGGCTGCAGCTCAGCCAATAACACGGTGGGGCGCAATGCAACGGTTGCCGCTATTTTACTGTGCCGATAGGCGGACTGTGGGCAAGCGACACCCTGGTATTCGGGCAACCAGTCTTCCCGCTGTTGAAGGCGGCGAATGCCGTGTTCACCCATGCGCAAGCGGAGCTTGTTGAACAGCATCTGTTGGGCGTTTCGCTGTTCCTGCTCGGCATCGCTGAACAGTTGCTCGCACCGAGGTTGCAGTGCTGTCAGTTGATGGCAGTGCAGTTCAATAGACTCGACCGCTCCCGGCAGTCGCCGCCCATCGAGTTGCAGCATCACCAGTGCCAGCAGGGCCGGACGCTCGAAATGTGACAGTGACAGCGGCGTTTGCCAGTCCTCATGCTGGCCGTCCAGATAGTGAAATCGCCAGTTCAGTGACTGGGGCAGCGTCTGTCGAAGACGGAGATAGATTGCCAGTTCCTGTAATAATTCGTCGATGGCGGGGCGCAGCTGCTCGCTGTGTTGCACGCCTCCGTGCAGTGTGCGCTCTCCGACAAAACGCTCGCCGGGCAGGAAGCGTGGGCGAACATCCTCACTGCGACCGGTCAGTCGGTCGATGGCATCGCAGAATGCTGGCTCAAAACCACTGAGCAGCGTTTTACGCGGCAGGGCCAATACCTCGCCCAAGCATCGCAGCCCCATGCTGTGTAAGGCTTTGTGGGTCTTGCTGGAGGTGGGTAGTACCTGACAGGGCAGTCTGGCGAGCTGGCGCTTCATGGCAGGGCGCTGCAAGCTGCCGTCATCGGCCAGTAATGCGGCAACGGTAATGCCTTTCAAGCTGAGTAACTCTGCGCAGAGCGGAGTAGGGCCAAGGCCTTCCTGCACAGTGATGTTGTGGCGCTGGTAAGCCGCGAGGAGACGCCGATGCAGGCGTTGTATGGAGCCAAACAGGCGCCTCGAGCGGCTGATCTCGATGATTAGCGCGTCTTCTCCACTCAGGCAGACATCGTCGCTGAAGCGATAGGCCCAAAGTGCCAGCCGCTGCAGGTAGTGCTGCTCACGCAGGGCGTCACGTGGATGACAATGCAGTTCCGGGCACAGTGCCTGCGCCTGTCCGGTGCTGATGCCGGGAGAGAGCCCCCGTTGCTCTGCAATACGGTTGCACAGTCGCAGTCGGCCGTTTTCAAGCAGTGCAGAGGGCTGCTCCCGGTCGACGCTATTGCCCAGTGCTTCCAGCCCCAGTTGGGGAAAACGCAAACACAGATACAGCATACTCAGACCGATGCTCGTGCCGGAGACGTTGCTTTCTCTGCTCTCTGCCCCGCTGTGGAATGCAAGGCCAGTCGGCGTCGCGGAGGTAGAGATACGGGCCACTGCCGGGCCGGGCGCTGGCGGTGCAGCAGCGCTGTGGGGCGAGGCAGGCTGAGAGATTGCCCGGCATGGCCACCGGGTTGTTTGAGTACGGTGACACCCAGCGCGGCTGTTTCAGCGGTGAGGCGCAGCCGGAGTGGGGCGGGCGAAGCCTGTTGTTCACAATGGCCGGGCCGAAAGTGCAGGTGCCAACAGTGTCCGTCACGAGCGGCGAGATGCAGGCGCCGTAGCTGCCGGTGGGGAAGATCATCCCTTGACCAGCTGAGTACTGCGGCAAAGGCGCCGCTACGCAGTGCTTCTTCGGTGCACCAGAGCTGTTGCGCGGGCGGTGCCTGCAAGAGAAACTGCTGCTCCAGTATCAGGCCTTGCTGGTGCAAGCCGGGAGCATAGGGCAAGAAAGGCGGCGATACCCAGGCAATGCCCTGGCGTTGACTGAGGGCGCTCAGTGCCGGTAATACCAGACTCAGCTCGCCAATGCCCACGGCGCTGTGCAGTAATTCGCAGGAGCCACTGCGAGGCCAGCCGCCATGGTGTAAGGCTTCATTCAGCGTCGGCCAGCCACTGTCTATAGCTTCTCCCGCGCGCGCGCTGTTCAGCGGCGCGCGGCCTGCGCGCCAGAGTGGCTGCTGGGTAAGTAGCTCGTTGAGGCTGGGTGATTGAGACATAACACACGCTTCGTCAAAATAACTGTATAAATGTACAGTATATTGTCGAGGGCAAAAGTCAAGCATCTGTGGAGCGGACGCCTTGGTGAGGAATCAACGATGGGCCATACTGCCCGCCAAAAGACGGGGAGAACGGCAATGATCGCTCAGCACGACAAGCCTTTACAGGCATTGCGTGAACACTATCAACAGGCGATGACGGAAGGGGACGCCGCCGCTAAAACCTGCACGCTGGCAACGGTTGAAAATGGCGAGCTTAGCCTACGGACATTGGTGTTGCGTGAACTGGCTGAGCGTGGGCCGGTGATCTTCATCAACGACAGTTCGCCAAAGTGGCGAGCGCTGATGACCGGTGGTCACAGTGAGCTACTGTTGTTCTGGCCGTCGCAGATGCGTCAGTACCGACTGCGTGGGGCTTGGCAGTTGCTTGAAGAGGACGAAATGCGCCGTCACTGGCAGCATAAGCCCGACGGCAGCAAATGGCTGGATCACTATTATGCGCAGTGCCAGCCGCAAAGCAGCGAGCTGGCTGACGAGGACGATTTAGCGGCCGGCATTGATGACTTGCGTCGCGCTCATACCGCTGACGATATTCCCTTCAGCCCCAATGCCCGGGGGCTTCGATTGCAGGTCGACTGGCTGGAGCACTGGTCCGCCAGCCCTGATGGTCTGCACCGGCGTTACCGCTATCAGCGCGACCGCGTCGGGCAGTGGCGGCACCAGTGTCTGGTGCCCTGACGTCAATGATTATGGCCGTGACCGATATCCTGGCCCTGACTGTTGTAGATGCCTGAAGCGCCGTGGGAGATAAAACCGAGATTGATCATTTTGCTCAAAAAGGGATCGCTCTCGTTATCGCCAATATCGCTGTAGTCGGTGCTCTGGAAGGCGTCTCGTTCGGCAAAGAAAGCCGCTACGGCTTTGGCATCGCGATTGACCGACATCAGTGTCCAATGCTCTTCGTAATTGCCGCGCTGGTAGTGCAGCTCGGCAATCAGGCGTTGCTGGGGCAGCCACTGCAAGTCGCTGTGGGCGCCGTTTTCATCCAGTGTGTAGTCGCTGCGTTGCTCGCAACCCTCACCGCGGCTTGCCTGCTGCTGCATAGCCGCAATCTGTGAATTGGCGATCAACTGCTGTTTGCGCGACCAGTCGTCGGCGCTGGCCGCATTGGGAATCTCATTGGGGGCATATTCAATGCTGCGCTGATAGGCGTCGAAGCTGCGCAGCAGCCGGGGGTGTCCCGCCGTGTTGTATTCCCACAGCTCGGTGATGTCGCGCTGGGGGTATTGATGGGCGATGCGACCATCATGGCGCCAAAGTACCAGATCGCGCTGGCGGGTCTGGGGGCCCTGCTTCTCGGTAATGCGGTAGTGGGCGGCAATCGCCGCATCGCTGTTACAGCGCTCGGCAATGGCCGGGTTGGCCAGTAAGGTCAGGCTGAGAAGCAGTGTGTAAAAATGAGGAATTGGCATGGTGAAACTCGGTATCAATATCCAAAAACAGAAAAGCGGGCCGCGAACGGCCCGCTGAACGGCGGTGTTACGGTGCCACTTGCTTGGCGTTTGCCGCGTTGACCAGATCGGCGGCATAGTCCATTACGTGGAAGATCAGGTTCTGCTCGTTGGTGCCGCTGACCAGTGATGCACCAGGGCCCTTGGCATAGACGCCCACATCTTCACCTGCATGAGTTTCAGAGCCGAGCGGTACCAGCGCTTCCTGGTGATAGCCGGGAGACTCGGTATCCACAAACAACAGGTCCTGACGGCCGGTCTTGATCGGCAGATCGTAACCGGCATCCGCGTCTGTTTCGTCACCCAGGTCGCGGAAGCCGTTACCGTTGGTGTAGCCCAATGTGGTGTACGGCATACCATCGGCGGCCAGCTCCGGTGAGGTTTTACCCACAGACACGACCTTGCCCAGAATCGGGTTGCCGCGCTTGGGGTAGCCCGCAATGGTGAACACGTGGCTGTGGTCAGCGGTGACGATAATCAGGGTTTCCTCTGGGTTGGTCAGCTCCACCGCCTTGGCAACGGCCTCTGACAGCTCAATGGCATCGGTCAGCGCGCCGTAGGCATTACCGGCGTGGTGAGCGTGGTCGATGCGGCCAGATTCCACCATCATGAAAAAGCCTTCCGGGTTGTTGTCCAGAATCTGGATGGCTTTAGCCGTCATGTCGCGCAGTGAAGGCTCGCCGGCAATATCATTGTTGCGGTCGGCTTCGTACTGCATGTGTGACTCGTTGAATAAACCAAACAGGCGCGTGGTGTTCTCCGGATCAATCGCAAGGAAGCCCGTTTCATCAAAGACATATTTGCCATCGGCGTACTGGGTCTGCCACTCGGTAACCAGGTTGCGGCCATCTGTGCGGTCACCTTCAACACTGCTGAGGGCATCGGGGCTGTTGGCGCTGGCGTCTTTCGGCAGGAAGTGACGGCGGCCGCCGCCCATCACCACGTCGATGCCATCGACATCGATGCCGCTGATGCGCGCTTCCAGATTGCTTTCGAAATTCACCAGCTGCGAGGCGATATCCTCACAGCCCGCAGTGACGGCAGCGGCTGGCATATCGCTGATGTCTTCCCAGTTGCGGTCAGCCGATTTGGCATAGGTCGCTGCCGGGGTGGCGTGGGTAATGCGGGCAGTAGACAGAATGCCGGTAGATTTGCCGGCGATTTCTGCCAGCTCCAGTGCGGTCACCAGTTCGTTGCCGGCAACGGTGCTGCAGTCGCCGCGCTCAATGGCTTCGCTGACGCCAATGACGCCGGCATCGGTTTTAACACCGCTCATCATCGCCGTCATGGTGCCGGCGGAGTCAGGCGTCTGCGCATCAGTGTTGTAGGTTTTTGCCAGACCTGAGAAGGGGAACAGGTCAAAACTCAGATTATGTTCTTCGCCCAGCTTCCCTTTTAGCTGGCCTTCCAGAATGCGCGCGGCAGTTACCGTCGAGATACCCATGCCGTCGCCGACAAATAGAATCACATTCTTGGCCGCGCCGCGGGTCAGCACTGGCGCTTCCGGGTTGCTGACACGAGTTGCCGCCGCCTGGAACCAGGCGTTGTTGCGAGTGTTGGCCATCAGGTCAACGGACTCGTCTGGAGTGTGGGGGTCACAAAGGTACTTGGTCGCGGTGATTTCGCTGCTGTCCAGCTCGCCGTTGGCGTTGCTGTCCAGGCCGCTGTCGATACGTGTGCCGCCGCCGGGACAGTTACTGTCACCCACGGCCAGCGCCGTTTGGGTAATCAGGCTGTTCAGGCCATTTTGACCATCCTGGCCGTTTTGACCATTTTGTCCGTCCTGGCCATCCAGGCCATTGCGGCCATTCTTGCCATCGTCATCACAGGCAGTCAGGCCGACGATCGCTGCAGTCATAAGGGCGAGTGTAAACTTGTTCATGGTGGTTCTCCTTATTCGGCGTCGATCAGACCCAGCGCCTGATTAATAACGTGGAAGACGACGTTCTGTTCGATGACCCCTTGTACCTTGCTGGCGCCGGGACCCATGGCATGCAGGCTGATATCTTCACCCGCGTGGGTTTCTGAGCCCAGTGGTACCAGTGCCTCTTGATGGTAGCCGGTGCTGGTGGTGTCGACACTGCTCAGATCTTTGCGACCAGTATCCGGACCAGCACTGTAACTGGCGTCGCCATCGGTTTCGCTGCCCAGTGCGCGGAAGCCCAGACCATTGGTATAGCCCAGCGTGGTGTAGGGCATGCCATCGGCGGCCAGTTCGGGGGTGGTTTTACCGACCGATACGACTTTACCCAGAATCGGGTTGCCGCGTTTGGGATAGCCGGCGATGGTGAACACATGGCTGTGGTCAGCAGTGACCAGAATCAGTGTTTCATCGGGGTTGGTGTTGTCGATGGCGGTTTGTACCGCATTCGCAAATTCAATGGCATCGGTCAGGGCGCTGTAGGCACTGCCTGCGTGATGGCCGTGGTCGATGCGACCGGATTCCACCACCATCATGTAGCCGTTGTTGTTTTTAGCCAGAATATCAATGGCCTTGCCGGTCATGGCCGACAGTGAGGGCTCGCCGGCCACATCATTGGCGCGGTCAGCTTCGTACTGCATGTGGGACTCATTGAACAGACCGAACAGGCGGTTGGTGCTGGCAGCATCGACCGCATTGAAGCCGTCCTCGTCATAAACATAAACGCCATCGCTGTACTGGCTTTGCCACTCGGTCACCAGATTGCGGCTATCTGTGCGGTCGCCTTCAACACTGCTGAGAGCATCGGGGCTGTTGGCACTGGCGTCCTTGGGCAGAAAGTGGCGACGGCCGCCGCCCATGACCACGTCAATGCCGTCTACGTCGGCACCGTCGATGCGGGCTTCCAAATTGCTTTCGAAGTTGATCAGCTGCGAGGCAATATCTTCGCAGCCTGCGTCAATCGCCGCAGCGGGCATATCGCTGATGTCTTCCCAGTTGCGGTCCGCGGATTTGGCGTAGGCGGCAGCGGGGGTGGCATGGGTAATCCGTGCGGTAGAGATGATGCCAGTTGCCATGCCTTTCAGTTCGGCCAGCTCAATGGCGGTAATCAGCGGGTTCTGCTGCGCCGATTCGCAATCGCCGCGCTCAACTGCTTCACTCACGCCGATAACGCCGGCATCGGTTTTAACGCCGCTGATCATGGCCGTCATCGTGCCCGCTGAGTCGGGGGTCTGCGCATCTACGTTGTAGGTTTTCACCAGTGCGCTATAGGGGAAGCTTTCAAAACTCAGAAAGTTTTCTTCGCCAGTCTGGCCATTTTGCTGGCCCTGCAAAATACGAGCGGCGGTGAGGGTCGAGATACCCATGCCGTCACCCACAAACAGAATCACGTTTTTGGCGCTGCTGTTATTTGCCGTGTTGCCGGCTTTGTTTTCAGTCAGCGCTTTGCCGTCGCTGAACCAGCTGTTACTGGTCTGGCTGGCGGGCAGTATCTCTGCATGGCTGTATGCAGCTATTGCTAAGGGCAGTACCCCTGACAATAAGGCGGTTTTAAGTCGCATGTGGAAGCTCCTGGTCTCGAAAGGACTTTTCTCATTAACGCGCCTCGGCGCGCCATCCTTAGTGGATGAATATTGGGCAATGCTTAATGACTTACCGCGAGTGATTCTAGGGAGGCATGTTTACAGTTTGATGGCGTTTTTATGTCGCGTGCCATGAAGGGGGAGGGGTTGCGTCGCGCGCGATGCAGGCTGTGCAGCGGTATTTCCTGCTTTGTTTTTGTGCGTGGCGGGGCAGTGCTGCCCTGTTAGAGGGCGCCTTGACTGTGGGCGAAATGCTGCAAGGTCAGTAAGCGGTTGTTTGTAAAGGCTGCAGGGGTTTTGGCACGAAATCTGTATCAGCCTTTGCGTCCGCACTCTTGGTAAGGCAGGACATGCCGTTCAGGCATCACAATTTGGCAATGGAAAGCTAGGGTTCCGGTTGCAGCTATTGCAACGGCTGGTCCGAGAGCTTTCGACCTCTTCTGAAACGCGGTCAACGCTGCTTTGGAACAGGTTACACGGCGGGACAAAAGCCCGGGAGACGATCGGCAGCAGACTGCCAGGAGTGCTCTATTTACCGCGTAACCTATGCCGGAGGCAGGCGATGAAACGACTAGCGACACTGTTACTGACACTCAGCTTTTCTTCTTTCAGTCTGGCCGCAGACAGCTTTAAAGTCTGCTGGTCTATCTATGTGGGCTGGATGCCATGGGGCTATGGCGACGAACAGAAGATCGTCGACAAATGGGCCGAGAAATACGGCATTGAGATTGATGTCGTTCAGATCAACGACTACATCGAGTCAATAAACCAATACACCACCGGCGAGTTTGACGCCTGCACCATGACGAACATGGATGCGCTGACAATTCCCGCTGCCGGTGGTGTGGACAGTACCGCGCTAATTGTCGGCGATTTTTCTAATGGCAATGACGGGCTGGTACTGAAAAATACCGACTCACTTCAGGCTGTGAAGGGACAGCAAGTGAATTTAGTTGAGTTGAGTGTTTCCCACTATTTGCTGGCGCGCGCACTGGATAGCGTCGGCATGAGCGAATCTGACGTTACCGTTGTGAATACCTCCGACGCCGATATGGTCGCTATCTACCCAACAGCGGGGGTAAGTTCTGTGGTGACCTGGAACCCATTACTCAGTGAAATTCTCACCATGCCCGGCGCAAACAAGGTATTCGACTCTTCTCAAATACCCGGCGAAATTATCGACCTGCTCGTGGTGAACACCGAGGTATTAAAGAAAAACCCTGCTCTGGGTAAGGCGTTAGTTGGCGCCTGGTATGAAATCATGGCGACCATGAGCGCCCCAGGAAAGGCAGGCCTCGCTGCTCGCACGGCGATGGCAATTGCGTCGGGGACGGACACTGCCGGCTACGATGCGCAGCTCGCCAGCACACAGATGTTTTACAAGCCCGCCGACGCGGTCAGCTTCACGCGCAGCAAAGACCTGAAAACGACGATGCAGAGCGTGGCAGAGTTCTCTTTCGCTCACGGTCTGCTGGGTGACGGTGCGCCGGATGCCGGGTTTATCGGTATCGAAACCCCCGCCGGTGTGTACGGCAATAAAGGCAATATCAAGCTGCGCTTCAACCCCAGCTACATGCAGATGGCGGCTGACGGCAAACTGTAAGCCGGTTCCGCGGGCGGTGCCAGGCATCGCCCAACACTTCTCTTTAGCCTGGAAGCTTTTATGAGACGACTTATCAATCAGCAACCGTCGCGGGTATGGGGCATTGCCCTGTCGCTACTGCCCTTTGCTTTATTGCTGCTGATCTATGTACTGGCCTCGGATACGCGGCTGGCGGAAAACCCCCAGGACAAATTGCTGCCCAGTTTTGAGCAGATGGGCGATGCCATACATCGCCTGGCGTTCGAGCCCAGCAAGCGCACGGGGGAATACCTTTTCTGGCAGGACACGCTCAGCAGCCTGACCCGCCTTGGACTGGGCATGCTGATCGCGGCCTCGCTGGGTATGTTGTTCGGTTTGGGTACGGGGGCCTTCCCGCTGGCGTACTCGGGAGTGGCGCCGCTGTTGACGGTGGTGTCGCTGATTCCCCCGATGGCGATCCTGCCGATCCTGTTTATTGTGTTCGGCTTGGGTGAAGTCTCCAAGGTGGCGCTGATTGCCATCGGCGTGACGCCCTTTATCGCCAGGGATATTCAGAAACGCTGTCTGGAAATTCCCCGCGAGCAACTGGTCAAGGCACAAACGCTGGGGGCGAACAGCGGGCAGATCCTGCTGCGGGTGCTGATTCCTCAATTGATGCCACGACTGATTGACGCCGTGCGCCTGTCGCTGGGCAGTGCCTGGCTATTCCTGATTGCTGCCGAGGCCATCGCCTCCACCGACGGTCTGGGCTACCGCGTGTTTCTGGTGCGCCGCTACCTGTCGATGGATGTGATCCTGCCCTATGTCGCCTGGATTGCCCTGCTGGCCTTCGTCATCGATCTGGTACTGCGCAAGCTCAGCCTCTGGGCCTACCCCTGGCAGGAGAGTCGCTCATGATCGAGATTCGCAATGTATGGAAGCGCTACGGCGACAACGTCATTCTGGAAAACATCTCCTCTACCGTGAAAGAGGGGGAGTTCATCACCCTGGTGGGGGCCTCGGGCTGCGGTAAAAGTACCTTCCTGCGGATGTTGCTGGGTACCGATGTGCCCAGTCAGGGCGAGATTCTGCTGGACGGCAAACCCATTGCCGACGAGCCCGATGCCGAGCGCGGCGTGGTCTTTCAGCAGTACTCGGTATTTCCCCACATGACGGTGTTGGAAAACGTCACCATTGCCCGCGCCTTTGAAGGCTCTGCGCTGGGTTTTCTCTGGGGCAAGCGCAAGCGCGCCGCCCGCGAGGAAGCCATGGCGATGCTGGATACCGTGGGACTGTCGCATATGGCGGATCGCTATCCGGATGAACTCTCCGGCGGTATGCGCCAGCGCCTGGCTATCGCCCAGGCCTTGATTCTCAAGCCCCGCATTCTGTTGCTGGATGAGCCCTTCGGGGCGCTCGATCCCGGCATTCGCGCCGATATGCATGAGCTTGTGCTGTCGCTGTGGCGCAAGCACAAGCTCACGGTGTTTATGGTGACCCACGATCTGGCCGAGGGCTTTCATCTGGGCACCCGTCTGTGGGTGTTCGACAAACTGCGGGTTGATCCCCAGGCGCCGAACACCTACGGGGCAGGCATTACCTACGACCTGCCGGTGGGCGCCTGCGAACCGGAGTTATTGCAAGAAATTGACAGTGGCCTGAGCAGTTCGGGTCAGGAGTTAGCCTCATGAATCACTATCAAACCACTATCGCGCCGGGCGGCCACTGGTCGCTGGAGTTGCGTCGCGGCACATTGCTGCGGCTGCAGGATATCGACGGCAACGGCAATGCCGGGCTGCTGTTTTATAACCCGCGCAACCTGCTCGAGCGCTACAACGCGCCGGACACCCTCAAGTGTCAACACACTTTCAAACTGACTCGTGGCAATTGCCTGTACTCGGATATGGGGCGCATTTTTGCCTCGATTGTCGACGATGATCTGGGCTGGCATGACACGGTGTGTGGCAATAGCCACGCCAGCCATATTGATGCGCGCTGGGGCCGTCGCGACTATCAGCACGACCGCAACGACTGGCATCAGAATGGTCATGACGCCTTTCTGGTTGAGCTGGCGAAATACGGTCTTGGCGCCGCGGACATGGCCGCCAACATCAATGTCTTCAGCAAGGTGGAAACCGACGACGAGGGCAATCTGCAACTGGCCGACGGGCACAGTGCGCCGGGCAGCACGCTGACCCTGCGGATTGAGATGGATTGCCTGATGCTGATTCACGCCTGTCCTCACCCGCTGAACACCGCTGCCGATTATCCGCGCTGCCGCATTGGTGTGGAATTGAGCGTGGCCGAGCCGATGACCGAGGACGATATCTGCCTCAATCATTGCGACGAAAACCGTCGTGGCTTTGCCAACAACGCACTGTATTACCTTGGCGCCTGAGGAGAGAGACATGATTAAACACAGTGAACGCCTCGCCGATACCGCGCTGCGCCGCGAGCAGATCGACGCCGGGGATTACTACATTGCGAAACTGGGCGCCGGAGAAGTGCTGCGCATTCTCGATTTGGAGGGGAATCAGGCGGCGGATACGCTGTTCTTCTGCGCCGACGATCCCGCGGAGCGCTACAGCGCCACCGACACCATCCGCGAACAGGGCAATGTCTACCTGAGCGCTGGCTCTGTGCTGCGCAGTACCCTGAATCGCCCGATGCTGGAAATTGTGGCCGACACCTGCGGTCGTCACGACACCCTGGGTGGTGCCTGCGCCACCGAAAGCAATACCGTGCGTTACGACCTGGAAAAACGCTGCATGCACGCCTGTCGCGACAGTTGGATGCTCGCTATTGCCGAGCACCCCGAGTACGGGCTGAGCAAGCGGGATATCGGTCATAACATCAACTTTTTTATGAATGTGCCGGTCACGGCAGACGGTGAGCTGAGCTTTGCCGACGGTATTTCCGGCGCGGGGAAATATGTAGAACTGAAAGCGCTGGTCGACACCATTGTGCTCATTTCCAATTGCCCGCAGCTCAACAACCCCTGCAATGCCTACAACCCGACCCCGGTCGAGTGCCTGATCTGGGCGGCCTGATTAACAAGCGATCCAACGACTTCAGTGGACGGCCACTGTCGTAGACACAAGCGGGACGGCCCGCAATGGACCAGCATGTTCAAGAAAGTATTGATTGCCAACCGCGGTGCTATCGCGACCCGAATTATTCGTACCTTGCGCGAAATGGGCATCACTTCCGTGGCGGTCTACGCCGACGTCGACGCCCGTAGTCTGCATGTGCGTCAGGCCGATGAAGCCTACAGCCTCGGCGAGGGCGGTGCAGCCGACACCTACCTCAACAGCGACAAAGTCCTGGAAATTGCCCGCGCCTGTGGCGCTGAGGCGATTCACCCCGGCTACGGTTTTCTCAGCGAAAATGCGGCCTTCGTCACGGCCTGCGAGGCGGCGGGGATCGTCTTTATCGGCCCCACCCCGGAGCAGATGCAAAGCTTTGGTTTGAAACACCGCGCGCGGGAGATTGCCGCCGCCGCGGGCGTGCCATTGCCGCCGGGCTCGGGTCTGCTGGCGGATGTGGACGCCGCCTGCGCGGAAGCGGCCGATATTGGCTACCCGGTGATGCTCAAAAGCACTGCCGGTGGCGGCGGTATCGGCATGCAGGTCTGCGATTCAGAGGCGGTGCTGCGCGAGGCTTTTAACAAGGTCAAGCAACTGGGTAAGAACAACTTTGCCGACGACGGTGTGTTTCTGGAGAAGTACATTGCCCGCGCCCGGCATATCGAAGTGCAGGCCTTTGGCGACGGTCAGGGCAGTGTGCTGGCCATCGGCGAGCGCGATTGCAGTGCCCAGCGCCGCAACCAGAAAGTCATTGAAGAGTGCCCGGCGCCGAATTTGCCCGAGCCGGTGCGTCAACGTCTGTATCAGTTGGCGGAAGCGCTGCTGTCCAGTGTGAACTACCGCAACGCCGCGACGGTGGAGTACATTTTTGATGCCGATACCGAAGAGTGCTATTTCCTCGAAGTGAATACCCGCTTACAGGTGGAGCACGGCGTCACCGAGATGGTCTGGTCGGTGGACCTGGTGCAGTGGATGTTGCAACAGGCGGCGGGGGAACTGCCGCCACTGGATGCGCTGCGTCAGGGGCTGTCTGCCAGCGGGCACGCGATTCAGTTGCGAGTGTATGCCGAAGATCCCTACCGGGATTTTCAGCCCTGCGCGGGGCTGCTCAGTCATGTGGCATTTCCCCAGCCGGGTGAGGCGCTGCCGGGCCTGCGTATTGAACACTGGCTGGAAAGCGGCATTGAGGTGTCACCGTACTTCGATCCGATGCTGGCAAAAATCCTTTACCGAGGGGAGGACCGCGACGCCGCCATTCAGGGTTTGCGGGAGACGCTGGATCAGACGCAGTTGTACGGCATTGAAAGCAACGGTGCCTATCTGCGTTACTTGCTGGATGACGCCGTGGTGGCGAAGGGCGACGTCACAACCCGCTATCTTGCACAGGTAACTTGGCAACCTGCGCGTATCGATGTGCTGCAGGGCGGTACCCAGACCACCATTCAGGATTTCCCTGGTCGCAGCGGTTACTGGGATGTGGGCGTGCCGCCCTCGGGGCCCTTCGACAATTATTCCTTCCGCCTCGCCAATGCGATGCTAGGCAACACGCCTGACGCGGCGGCACTGGAAGTCACCCTGCAGGGGCCGACCCTGCAATTCAGTGCACCGACCCGCATTGTGGTGGCGGGGGCGGAGATTCCGCTGAGTCTGGATGGTGAGCTGCTGCCCATGCACACGCCGGTGGACATTGCTGCCGGGCAGACGCTGGTGATGGGGCGCATTCAGGCCGGTGCAAGGGCGTATCTGGCGGTAGCGGGTGGCATTGATTGCCCCGAGTACCTCGGCTCGCGCTCCACCTTTACCCTCGGCCAATTCGGCGGTCATAACGGCCGCGCGCTGCGCACCGGCGATGTATTGGCGCTGGCGCAGAGCGCATCCACTGGGCTGGCGCTCAGCCCGGATCAGGCTGCTCTGCCGGACATCGGCTCGCGGTGGTCGCTGCGGGTGATTTATGGCCCCCACGGCGCGCCAGACTTTTTTAGCGACGCCGATATCCAGCAGTTCTTCAGCACCGACTGGGAAGTGCATTACAACTCCAGCCGCACCGGCGTGCGCCTGATCGGCCCCAAACCGCAGTGGGCACGCCAGAGTGGCGGCGAAGCGGGCATGCATCCGTCCAATATTCACGACAACGCCTACGCCTTTGGCACGGTGGATTTCACCGGCGATATGCCGGTGATTCTCGGCCCCGACGGCCCCTCGCTGGGCGGCTTTGTCTGTCCCGCCACGGTGATTACCGCCGACCTGTGGAAGCTCGGCCAGTTGCGCGCCGGGGACACGTTGCGCTTTGTGCCGGTCAGCGTTGACGCGGCGGTGGCGGCTGAGCGCTGCCAGCAGGCCTTTTTCGCCGGTGATGAGCTTGGCGATAGCGCCGCTGCTGCCGAATCCGTGGCGCCGGTCTCTGTCGGGGCTCTGCCGTCGCCCATCGTGCAACGCCTCAGTGTGGACGAGGTGGGCGATGAGGTGGTTTATCGCGCAGCGGGCGATCACTTCCTACTGGTGGAATACGGCCCGCTGGAGCTGGATATTCGCCTGCGCTTTCGCGCCCATGCTTTGATGCAGGATTTGCAGCAGACACCATTGCCGGGGCTGCGTGAACTCACGCCGGGCATTCGCTCACTGCAACTGCATTATGACGCGCAGCAATTACCGCTGCGTGAGCTGCTGGACGAGCTGGCGCGCCGCGAACGGCGTTTATCGCAGCGCTTGGATTCCCTGCACGTGCCATCGCGCACGGTGTGGCTACCGCTGAGCTGGGACGACGAGGCCTGCCAGTTGGCAGTGGATAAATATCAGCAGTCAGTGCGTGCCAATGCGCCCTGGTGCCCGAGTAATCTGGAATTTATCCGCCGCATCAACGGCCTCGACAGCATTGCCGAGGTGAAAAAGATCGTCTTCGACGCCGCCTATCTGGTGATGGGCCTGGGCGATGTGTATCTGGGCGCGCCGGTCGCCACGCCAGTCGATCCGCGTCACCGCTTGGTGACCACCAAATACAATCCGGCGCGTACCTGGACGGCGGAAAACTCGGTGGGTATCGGCGGCTCTTATCTTTGCGTGTACGGCATGGAAGGGCCGGGCGGTTATCAGTTTGTCGGTCGCACCCTGCAAATGTGGAATCGCTACCGCCGCACGGCCGCGTTTACCGAGCCCTATCTGCTGCGCTTTTTTGATCAGATTCGCTTCTACGAAGTCAGCCACGATGAACTCGCGAAAATCCGTCGTGATTTCCCGCTGGGCGATTACCCGCTGCGCATCGAGGAGGGCGAGTTTTCGCTGGCGGAGTACGAAGCGTTTACTACGCAGCACGCGGCGGAAATCGATGCCCATACTCGCCGCCGAGAGCAGGCCTTCGACGACGAGCTGGCGCGCTGGCATGCCGATGGTCAGTTCCACTACGAGGCACCGGAGGTCGAGGTCAACGACGATACGCTGGTGATTGGCGACGACGATATTGTGGTGGACAGCTCGGTGGCGGGCAGCGTTTGGCAGCTTAATGTGGCCGAGGGCGACACCGTTGAAGCCGGGCAGTGCGTAATGCTGCTGGAGTCGATGAAGATGGAAGTCGCCGTGCTGGCCAGCCAGCCGGGCCGGGTGAAAACGGTGGTGGTGAAAGCCGGTGGCCGCGTCAGTGCCGGTCAGCCGCTGTTAATTCTGGACGGGGAGGACGCGCAATGACATTGCCCACACTGAGTCGCCGCAGCCTGCATCAGGCTTACCGCGATGGCAGCCTGACACCGCGCAAGCTGATGGCCGAGATTGCCGCGCGCTGCGACGCGCTCAAGGACCACAATATCTGGATTTACCGCCTCAGCGCCGCGGAGCTGGAGCCGTATCTGCAAACACTGGACGGGCACAGTCCCGACAGCCTGCCGCTGTTTGGTCTGCCCTTTGCCATTAAAGACAATATCGATCTGGCGGGGGTGCCGACCACGGCGGCCTGCGACGCCTTCAGCTATACCCCCTCGCAATCGGCGACGGTGGTGCAAGCACTGATTGCCGCCGGGGCGATTCCGGTGGGCAAGAGTAACCTCGACCAGTTTGCCACCGGTCTGGTGGGTACCCGCTCGCCCTGGGGCGCCTGTAAAAACAGTGTCGACCGCGACATGATCAGTGGCGGTTCCAGCTCCGGTTCGGCGGTGGCCGTGGCCAAGGGGCTGGCCTGTTTCAGCCTGGGCACTGACACGGCGGGCTCGGGCCGCGTACCCGCCTGCTTTAATAATCTAGTGGGCCTCAAACCCAGTATCGGCCTGTTGTCGGCCACGGGGATGGTGCCCGCCTGCCGCTCTTTGGACTGCATGACAGTGTTTGCACTGAATGTGGATGACGCCCACGCGGTGCTGTCGGTGGCTGAGGGTGAGGACGCCAGTGATGCCTACAGCCGCGCCAACCCCTTCGGCAACCGTTCCCGCCATTACGGACGACATGCCGGCAAATTGCGCCTGGGCGTGATGCCAGCGGAACAACTCGCCTTTTTCGGTCACGCGGGCTACGAGCAGGCCTATCAGCAGAGCCTTGCGGCGCTTGCCGAGGATGATGAGATCGAGCTGATCGAGGTGGATATGTCAGCCTTTCTCGATGCCGCCAAACTCCTCTATGAAGGCCCCTGGGTGGCGGAGCGCTACCTTGCCTGCTCGCCGCTGATTGAGGAGCAGCCCGACGCGCTGCTGCCGGTCACCCGAACGATTATCAGCGGCGGCGCAGCGCCGTCAGCGCGGGATGCCTTCTCTTTTCAGTATCGTTTAAAAGCCTTGCGCAAACTGGCGCAGGCCACGCTGGATTCGGTGGATGCCCTGCTCACACCCACCGCGCCGCGGCCCTATTCGATTGCTGAGCTGGACGCTGACCCCATCGGCCTGAACAGCAATACCGGCTACTACACCAACTATATGAACCTGTTTGACCTCTGCGGTTTGGCGCTGCCTACGGCGTTTACCGACGACGGTTTCCCCTTTGGCCTGACGCTGGTTGCCGAGGCCTTTGGCGACCGCAAGCTGCTGTCGATTGGTAACCGTCTGCAACAGCGTTTTGCCCTGCCGCTGGGCGCGGAAAAGCGTGCTTTTGAAGCGCTTTCCGAGAATGCTTCGACAGCGGCCGAGCGGGTGGACGTGGTGGTTTGCGGCGCCCATCTGGACGGTCAGCCCCTTAACTGGCAGCTTCGTGAGCGTGGCGCCACCTTACAGCTGTGCACGCAGTCAGCCCCTTATTACCAGCTCTATGCCTTGCCCGGTGGGCCGCCGTTGCGTCCGGCCATGGTGCTGGCCGAGTCCGGCCAGGGGCAGGCGATCGAGGTGGAAGTATGGTCGATGCCGCTCGCCGAACTTGGCAGTTTTGTGGCCGGGATTCCGGCGCCGCTGGGCATCGGCAAAGTGCGGCTGGCCGACGGGCGGCTTTGCCCGGGCTTTATCTGCGAGCAGTCGGGGATTCATGGCGCGACGGACATCAGCCATTTTGGCGGTTGGCGGGCCTACCTCTGCAGCTTATAACATGTCAGCATGGTGGTTTTACTGTGATCGCTGAACCATGTTGGAAAGCTGGAAAGATTATTGCCCATACTGCGGCGAGCGTATCGAACTGCTGATCGACCCGAGCCTGGCAGGGGAGCCGTACGTTGAAGACTGCGAGGTATGTTGCCGGCCCATGCGCGTCAGCGTGAGCGATGGCGACGCGCCACTGGGCGCTGATAGCTGGGCGCAGGCGATGCAGGCGATAGAGGAGCTGCCCGCGTCAGCGTCCGACTCCGGTTTGCAGGTTCAGCTTCAGCGCGAAGATGAGGTGTAACGATGCCCTGTGAACTGCGAGCGATAGAAGCAGATATCTGCCAGCTGAAGGTTGATGCCATCGTTAATGCCGCCAATAACAGCTTGCTCGGCGGGGGCGGTGTCGACGGCGCCATTCACCGGGCGGCGGGGCCGGCGTTGAATG
>Ga0208468_1000112_pt1 | contig 27669 bp, 29 predicted proteins | sample DeeseametaMP0960_FD_184198 | JGI IMG/M metagenome (GOLD analysis project Ga0208468, IMG submission 184198) | Marine microbial communities from the Deep Indian Ocean - MP0960 (SPAdes) | ecosystem: Environmental > Aquatic > Marine > Oceanic | place: East of Madagascar, South Indian Ocean... | reverse complement strand
CTCATAACTAGATCGATAGTATACACCTGATTTTAGGAGAAACATATTAAGCCAAGACTATTGGTATCATATGCACACATACCAAGCTAAATTGCCTCTTCAGGCAACAAAAGACAAGGAGCGGACGCAACAGATTATTGAACAGCTACTTCTGCTTTGCGCCAATCGCTGGCAATCCCTGCATAACACCATTTACCTGGTTGTTTTACTGGCCCTGTTACACTTTAGCTGGTCTCGCAAAACCGGCCTGCAGGAACCGTTAATTTACTGGGCAATAGCCTTGCTGATTTTGCTTCCCAGACTGCAATACCTCAAACAGCGTCTGCAACGGGCACGCTTATCCCGCAATAGCATGTAAATTTTACATAGGATTAAGTGAATATTTCTTCATTTACTGGGAAGCCTTTTGGGTAGAAAATGTAATTACTTGTTTTATATAAACTTTTTATTCGGCGTGACATTTGAAAGCTTAGGGTGAAGTGAATACATTCACGTTGTGCGCGGCACAACCCCAAAGTGGAGCTAACCTATGTTTGTAGAATCTGTTAAAACACCGGGCATTGCGCACCTTTCCTACCTGATTGGCAGCGATGGTGAAGCCTGTGTGATTGATCCTCAGTTAGATACGCAGCATTATCTCACCCTTGCCGGAAAGCATGAATGCCGGATCACCACCATCATCGAAACCCACCGCAATGAAGACTTTATCTCTGGCGCGGTAGCGCTGGCCAACCAGACCGGTGCTGATATTTACCATGGTAAATACGCTGACGAGCCTATCGAATATGCCCGCAAGGCCGGTAATGGCGATAAATTTGAGATTGGCAAATGGACACTCGAAGTTATTGCAACGCCCGGCCATACTAAAGACAGTATTTGTGTGTTGGCTATCGACAACGAACAGGACGGTCAGCCTATCGGCGTATTTACCGGCGATACCTTATTTGTCAGTGAAGTCGGTCGCACAGACTTCTACCCCGAGGAAATGGAAAAAATGGCTGGCCAGCTTTATGACAGCCTACAAACGCTGGCCAACCTGGGTGATGACATTATTGTGTACCCGGCTCATGGCGCAGGGTCGGTGTGTGGCTCAGGCATGGCAGAACGTGAGTTTACCACCATAGGCATTGAGAAACGGCAAAACCCGGGCTATCAATGTACCTCTAAAAAAGCCTTTATAGAGCGTAAGTTAAAAGAGAATCATTATATTGCTCCCTACTTTAGCAAAATGGAGCAGTCTAACGTTACCGGGATGGATACGCCTTTACCGCCAGTGGCGTGCCAGAAGCTGGCACAGGATGCTCAGTCAGCCTGGCAGAAAAGCGCAGAACGTCCCGGCGTGCTCATTGATGTAAGAAGTCATGTCCAGTTTCGAGACTGTCACTATCCCGGCAGTCTTAATTTGCCGGGCGGCTTACTCAGCGCTTATGGTGGTTGGTTTCTGGACTACTCCACACCTATCGCACTGGTGGCAGATTCCCATCAACAGGCAACCGAAAGCTCCGAACAGCTGTGGCGGATGGGCTACCAGCAGATTAGTGGTTATCTGACCATGGTACCAAAGCCAGATACCATTGAGGCTTACCATCGTCAGCATGTGAACGCCGTTACTGCAGATAAGGTTGATGAGCGCATTAGAGCACCACGTGCTAACTGGCAACTGCTGGATGTTCGCAAACAGGAAGAGGTTGAAAACAACGAATTTGACCAGGCAAAGCATATCTACTTAGGCTATCTGCCGGAAATGTGCCACCAACTGGATAAATCCCGCCATTATACACTGGCCTGTGGCAGCGGTAAGCGCGCCACCGTAGCAGCCAGTTACCTGCTGGCACAGGGTTTTGAAAACGTGGATGTTTTTATTGGTTCAATGCAAGCCTGGCAGAGCTACCAACAAGGCACCTAACAGATTTACATCTGCATCGCAGAGCGCATCCTCACGGCAAGGAAGCCGGATGTGTTAGCCTGAATGGTCAGGACAGCTTGTGTGTATAAGAAATATTAACGCTATGTACTACCCACCGTGTCAGATGTATTTAAGGCTAGTTGAACGTGTGTCAAACGGGTACTTTTCAGAAATCAGTGGAGTAGTTGTCATCAAGACAGGCAAGTTAACTGGTCTTTGGTACTGAAATCTGCAATAAGATATGTGAAAGCCCTCACCCCAACAATTTGCGTGTTTAAGTAATGGTAGGTTTTTGTGGTTCATGCACTAAAGTCGAAGTCACGTTGAATGGTATAGTCGCAGAATGCGTCAATGCTTGGTGGCGCACGAAGTGGCGGCGTACGGGGATTATTACTCGCTTCCGGTAAATTGTGCTTGTCCAAATATGACAAGATTTTATTGATAATGATCGCGTCAGTTATGCAAGCAATGACCTTTACGTTAAATTTTTCGCAAACCTCGCATTGGGTAATGTCGATGTTGAATACGCGTTTCAGTCTTTGCGCCGGTGACCGGGTTACCAAGACATATTGCGGGAATGATACGGCTTTTCTGAATCTTTCAGGTGTTCTGCTAAACGAGGACTATTCTTACCACGTTGTGAAGCAGTCACCTCGGCACGAACTATAGCATTGGGAGCAAATACCCCATAAAACCTCGTGAGGTTAAGTCGAGGTGGTGGTATCAAAGCAACGAGTTTGCCGAGAAAATCCCGTGGAGAGAAGAACACGAGGGTCGTTCCGTCATTGTAAGGGGTCTTTAGTTTATACCTCACCTTACCTGAATCTGTAAGATTCAATCGTTGTTCACTTATGGCTGGTCTTGAGATGTATCTGCACAGGCGTTCCAATTTATCGGTTTGGTGACCGTCTGCGAATACGCCAGCATGTAAACTGAAACCGCCTATCTGGGCTAATTGTCCGTAGTGTTGTTTGTCTTTGGCGGGCAAGGTTTGTAAGGTAAATACTTTTTTGCCCATATCTGGCCCCAAGCAATACGATAACTAACCGAGGCCGCTTGCAAGGGCAATAAGCTATTTTCATCATCCATGGGAAAATCGAGAAAAGCATTGTCCATATCACGCTGAATGAGCCCGGCCTTCTCTAAATAGGCCGCAATGCGGTGGCTGATGTTGTCAACTATCTGTTCCATATCGCTATGGCTCGGCGCTTTGACGAGCTTGAATTTGGTTTGCCCTCGCTCTTCTGTAATAACGCCCTCGAGGAAGAGCATATGGAAGTGTATATTCAAGTTTAGCGCACTTCCAAAACGCTGAATGTACGTTACTGCACCCGTCTTGGCTTGCTTTTTCAAGTAACCTGTTCGATGGATGATGTCAGTTGAAATCGTGCGATGGATGATTTGCATGACTTTGCTGAGCTCTTTGGGATATCTGGCAAGTAGCAGCCTCAATGGGATAGGTAGACTCAACACCCACTGACGTATGGGATAGCCGTTAAGAACGTCGTCAACCAGTAACTTCGCACTCTCTGCCATCCGTCTTGTCCCGCAAATAGGGCAGAAGCCCCTACGTTTGCAACTGAACGCGACCAGCTTCTCATGTTTGCAGTCGTCACACACGACTCTGAGAAATCCATGCTCAAACCGACCACACTTTAGAAATTCTGCAAACTCTTTATCTACATGAAGTGGTAATGTCTTTCCTTGATGGGAAAGGTACTCCAGAAAATCTGGATAATATTGCTCAACCAATTGGTATAGCAATGTTTGCTCTGGCCGATGTCGTTTATAGGTATGCATGTTAATGGCTAACAATGGCGTCCTTGCCAGGGATTGGTAGCCCAGATTGCAGATAGTTTTGTTGTTAGTCTACTGGTCTTTGAGATGGAAAGTTCATTGCTCCAAGGTCCGCTTCACGTACTGAGCTGCCCTACAGAGAGCCTTGATGGGCATCAAAAGACAAATTGCAGACCTTCAGAAGGTTGATATCGGACTTACTATTTGTGCCATTAGCAGACGTTAAGATTTATTGCAGCAACTACTTCCTTCTTGAATAGGTGGGCACTTAACAGTCCCAAAAGAGCAATAAACGCAACAATCACCTATTAAAGGCTTGAGTAGCGCTTTGCATCCCTCACATTCGTAATACCACTGGCAAGCGTTTGTTGGCATGGTCTCGACCTTACTAAAGCCGCACTCGGGACAAGTAATCTTAGATTCCAATTCTATACCTCGCATACGGGTTCCTTAACTGGCTTAACGACATCCAATACTGACATAAATACCATCCATGTGATCCCAAAGTAAAATAAGTAAGTGCTCCAGTCGTATTGCCACAGTGGATAAAGAGTCAGCAATACTGCAATTGGGCCAATTACACTTAATATGCCCCTTACCACATGCTTATGTTGATACCAGTTGTACGAGTTGACCAATAAAGCGAGCGCAGCAAACAATGGTAATAAAGTATTAACCGCTATTCCTTCAAAATGTGATAGAAAACCAAGCCCTAAAGCTGATGCTAGTGAACCAAGTGCGGGGAAACATGCTGTGCAGCTAAGTGCGGCTAGCCAAACGCCACCAGAGCCTACTTTATCTAGAATTTTATTCATCATAATTACCTCTACTTTTGAGGTAGTCTAAACTCCGTACATAGGTACGGAGTCAATAGTTAATTGAGCGAATTGATTATTGGGCAGGAATTAGGGTCATGGTTGGCTTTACAAGAATTTGTCATATCTTGAATCACATGTTCTAGCCGCTGCAAAATAGCAATTTTCTCTCGAATCAACTTAAGTTTTTGTAATCCCATCGATTCGACATCAGCGCAGTTTCCACTCATCGTCATGAGCGAAGCGACTTCATCAAGTGTAAAGCCCAAGGCTTTAGCTTTTAATATGAATTTAAGTTGACTCACATGGGTGTCGTCATACATGCGATAACCACTATCAGGTTTTAGTGGCTGTACGATAAGTCCTTTACGTTCATAAAATCGGATTGTTTCTACGCTAATGTCTAGTTCTTTAGCCAGCGTTCCAATGGTTTTCATAAGCGGATTCTCTAAAACAATTAGCATTATTCTATCATTATTAGACAAGTGCTGAACTTCCGTTAATCGCACACTAAACCAATTGATTTATCATACTGCAAGTGTCTGCAATACGTACATTTTTGCCGTTTGACTAATACCTTATGAGCAGCAGCTTCTGGCACAGGTAATATAAATTTAAAAATATTATCAGAGTTATAGCTAAAAATATTTAAAGCGGGTTCAAAAGAGGCTTTTGCCCCAAAAGACTACCATTTCGAGCATTTACTTCCGCAGTGTAGGCCTCGGAACTGCTATCTACCAAGGCATACTGGTAGTCTAAGTATTCATGAATGTAGCGCTTTGTCATTGTATCTAGCTTTAGTTCACCGCTAGCAAATTTAGGCAGGTCGTCAGCTCGTAGTGAAGGGATAACGAGCCTGTTTGCAACGTAAACGCAAAACTGGTCTCCACTCAACCGACCCGATGCATGGCTATTAAGTCTTGTTATCAGCCCAAACTTTCTGTCAGATTTGTGATTTTCAATTTGACGACCTGACATGCCGCAATAAAGAAGTTCGTCACTCTTCCATATTGCATAAATCCCAGCAGATATCTTGGGTATATCAGAGTTAGGCCATTCAGAAAATTTATAGCGTTTTGAAAATTCCATTTTTCCCTATTAGACAGGCTTTTAACGCTTTAAAAGCGTTCGTATTGCTTTATTACTCTATCTTAGCAATGTCGCGCTAAAACTAAAGTATCTTATTTATAGGTATTTCAAATCAGAAAGCCAAAAGCCACTGTCTAAATTAGTCAGTGGCTTTTGGCTTTCTGAATGCTGCTATTACTTAGCTATCGGCTACGAACTTCCTGTCGTTTAGACTGCTTTTCATAAGCTTCAATATAGTTACCATAGTGTTCAAACAACTGTTGTGGCGAAGCGTGCCCCATGAGCTTCGAAATTTTCCATAGGTTTTCGCCTTGAGATATTAGCCTTGTAGCAAACGTGTGACGAAGTTGATATGGATAGCGATATCGCACCCCAGCCCTTTCAATAATTTTTGACCATCTGTGCTTTCTAAATGAGTCAGCGTTCCATCGTCTTCCTTGGTCATTAACAAATACGTACTCCTCGTCATGTTTATCCATTTCTAGCTCTAACAAGTCTGCAAGCTCTTGAGAAATCGGTATAGCGCGATGTCCGGCTTCAGTCTTAGTATCTTTTGTCACACCGTGAACAACTGCATCGTAAATAGTAACTTCAAGACTTACGAGGCAAACATCTGTTTTTTTGAGTGCGACCCACTCACTTGGCCTCACTCCCGTCTCGCTCCAAAAAGTGACAATTGCTTTCTCCGTATCTCGGGTCTCCTTTATGATTTTAGTCAATTCGTTCGGAGTAAAAGGAAGAACGTCTTTATGCTTTTTCCTGTTATCGCTTTTTTTTGCAATCTTAATATGATCTTTTAACTTAAAGCCTATAAGTGGGTTTTGCCTGATTACCTTATCTGTAATTGCTGCATCCAATGCAGACCGCAAAACTGATAGCCGATTACCTAACGTTTTTGAAGAAACGGTAGCGTTCTCAACGAAGTTAACAATAGTAATTCGCTCCAGTTCAGCTACAGGTATGCTCCACAATGGCTCAAGACCTTTCAAATCTTTTTTGTAGCCAACGATTGTAGATATGGAAAGTCCTCGCTCCTCTGCTTTATCAATATACCTGTCTAAATAAGTTTTAACCGTAATTGACTTCGTTGCCCCACCAAACAACTTTAGCTTTGTAGATTTAGGGAAAAAATCGGCGTAGAAAAATGTTCCTTTAGCGATTTCATGCTTGATGGTTCCCAATTTATTAGCTGCCGCATTGAGGCCTGCCTGAGTAATACCATAACCAACAGGCTCACGACACTGAATACCCTTGAAGGTAAACGCCAGTTGGATACCCGTTGCACGCTCGTGCTTATCATAACGAATTGACACACCGCGCACCGTTTTCAGTTTTTCAGCATTTTTCTTTAACAACATATATAAATTTTCCTATTTACGAATTAGAACCGCTATTACGCGCCCAGTCACTTATCGCCACAAGATCTACCCAGCGTTCGCGAACATTTGCCGGAGTAAAATAGTGACTCCCCTTTACCCAATAACCGCGCTCAATGCGGCGCTCAACTGCCTTAATGGATTCTCCAGAAATAACGCAATACTGGCTTAATGGAACCGTTGTTAACATGTGTCTCTTCAACCTTTTTATTCTGTCAGCCAGCCTAAAAAAACTTATCGAACTGACTGTTACTTTTAGTTTCCCTATACTCGTACGATGTTATCCGCCATGATAACTCTTAAAAAATGACTATCGTTGTAAGCAGCTGTTGAATCGCTCTCTCTGTGCTGTGGCAATAAGGGAATGCTATAAAAAAACTTAAAAAATCCGATGCAAATTTACGTGCTTTTGTGTATTGGAGAGCTATCTACATGAATATGCTGGAAAAAATAATTAAAACTTTTTTCAGAACTTTATTTTTCGTCATAAAATTGTTTGAATGACTTTTCGGTGTAAATAAGAAAGTCTAATTTTCGACCAAGGAATGCAGTTTATAATGAACAAAGACAGAAGGTTGTTAGCGTAGCAAGGCGTAATAGCACTATTATCTCATTTAACGCTGTCACACCTCGGCTAGTCATTAGCAACAAGCTCTTTAATTAAAATAATGAGACGGTACTTTTGCGATTAATGCATCGCTGAGTGTTCAATAATCACATTAATTTCTTACGCCAGACTTACTTTCAAAGCCAGTCGTCATCGAAACTACAGAGGCCATCGCTGATAAAATCATCACAGTCAATCAACGAAACTGAGTCGGAGAAACATTCCATCTCAAGTGGTGACTCAAAAATATCAATGCTTGCGTCTACCTCAGATAACGAAGCGCTGTCTTCATGAGCGAGTGGGCCATCACCAATCACATATCCACCAATATCAATACTGCTATTTTTCATCAATGGAAGGCCTGAGCCAGGGTTTACATGTGGTGTCTCTACCATCTCGGTAGATGATTCAGAGGTCTCAAGCGAGATGTCGCAGTGATCAAATAGTTTATGGCTTAACAATGTCATATTAATTCCTGAAATCTTGATTTGGTTACTAGAAATTTAATGGGATTTATGGCATTTTCAATTTCATTGACTGCATAGTCAGCAACAATGTAATTGCTTCCTAAGCGACAACAAGTTCATATAAAAATGCTTAGTTTTTTCTGCGATATTTGTGCTATTTCCCCCTTCCCCAAATAAATTCCCTTCTTAAGCTCCCTATTACTTCTGAGGTCAATTCAGAAAGTAAGGAAGGTAAAATATGAAAGGTAGTCGCCGTGCGCTCTACTCAGCGTTGTTTTGGGTGACAGAATGGGGAATGATGGTAGGAGACGTTTTGTTTGCCGTATGGCTCATACAACTTATCACACAGTTTGAAGTCCACAACTCTTATCCATTTGTGGGCTTGAAAGGCTGGGCTTTTATTTTTTTGCTTTAAGCTACAGCGTTAAATTGCGAAGTTTTGCGAAAAAAATTCCTTATTCAGAATGATGATTAGAGCACCCTAGGGTGCTCTAACGTCTTCCTGATACGAGCTACTATTTACATGCACCAGGTAGACGACAGGCGCATGAAGATGGTGCGTGACACGCATGATCATCCCCACAACGCGCAGCTTTGTTACTGTTCGCACCATAAAGCACATCTGTTGGATATTTTCCAAAATGCTTTTCATACAACGCAACAGTTTCGTCAAAGGCAGTTTGCAATGAGCGTTGGTCGTCATCACCGTAGATACCAAAGTATGGGTAATGGTGAATGAAGTAGCCAAATATTGCTTCGCAATCCTTCTGGTACGCCACCGTATCAAGGATATGCTCATGCCAAAACTTGTCTACAAGCTTATTCGGCACTAAGGCAACTTTAGGATAAATCAGCTTCAAGAAAAGAAACTTTTTGTATTCTTCCTCTGCGAAGTCTATCAACTCTTCAGTCCAAGTGGCCTCAGACGATTTAGATAGCTTCCATTTCAACTTATCCAAGTTTAGCGAATTTATTGCCGCGTGCTGCTCACTATACTTGCCGACATCAGCCCCTATTTTTTGTTCGAACGCCATATTTGCAACTTGTGCTATTACAGTATTCATATTATTTGCCTCCCTGTTGAATTTGCTTACTACGATTTCCGTGTTTCTGGTCATACTGCTTGTTAGTTCCAGGTGTTCCTTTGTTAGGGTTTTTCTGGTTTGCAGAATTATCCGTTGGCTTAATTTTTTTCTTTTGAGACATATCTTTGTTTCCTTTTTAAAAGTTGAAAGTACGATACAAACACGTATCACCTTCGCTTAAGGAAACGTTCTAAGTGCTTTCGTTGAATTAAACTGGCAGGAATGAACTCTTCACGAGCTTTTTTGAATATGAGGCGGTAGTTGCCTAGTTTAAATCGTATCAAGCCTTTCGCTAAGCTCAATTTACGTCCGCCAAGTTCAGCATAGCTTTTACCAGACTTAAGGCCTTCCTCTATCTGAACAGCTTTAGAGATGTACTTACGGCACTCAGCCGATTCGTATTGGTTGAAAAGTTTGCGTAATGTTGTCATGGCTATCTCCTTTGTTTCGACGATAGCCAGTTTTTATTTGTGCTCCGCACAAACAAGCATTAATTCAACATTTTCTGAAAATAATTCCAAGCTTCCTCCGCCTCTGCCTCGATAGCCTTTATTTTCTTATTCAGTGCCTCAACTACAGGTAGACGAATGACGGCGTCTTCTTCAAGTTTGCGCAGTACCTCTTTAGCCTTTTCATACTGCTTGTCACTAAAGAAACGCTCTGCTTCCTCGTATCGGCCCATGTAATCTTCCCAGGGAATGACTTGAGAATACGCTGTTAAAATTGGCGATATATCAGAAGGATCATTCTGATTGGAAAAAAACGGGGATGGCAGTTTATCCCTGAACAAATCGAACTCAGACGAATTAAGCGTTTCAATAATTTCATGGACATTTTCTCTAACTACGCCTAAGCAAAAAAACTCTAAATACTGCTGATTAGCAAGCTCCATCAACTCTTGGTCATATTTTTCAGTCATCCCTGACTTCGCATAGCTTTGCAGAAATTCCTTCGTCTTTTTGGTATCTCCATTTAATAGATACCAAATACACAGAATATTCCTAACAGAGTTTCGCCTACCTTTAAGAATAGGATGTTTGTTTTGTGGAATACCTTTTGTTTTTTCGCAAACTATTTTCGGTCTATATAGGTTTGCACCGCTTTTTTTAGCAAATATGGTATTCAATGGAATTCGAATACTGTCTGGTAAGTCCTCTGTTTTTAGGCAGACGCGAGCCAAATCTAGGAACGATTGAACTTCTACGTTTTCCATCAGTAATACACCTCGTCACAAAGTAACTCACGTATATCCTCCCGCCCTATTTCCTCCGTTTTAATATTCCTAAGAATATCTACTGCTTTCACACCTTTGTTGCAGCGGTAAACTATGCGGTTACTTGAACGATACCTATAGTTACTTACTCTTTCTTTATTGTAGTGTTCATAGATATAGTTAATTGTTCCCATACATTGCCCTAGCAGAATTGACTCCAGCTTAGACAGAGAAAGTATCCCCAAAAAGTTCCGTCTATCCTCATCTACTTCATTGCAAGACCGCACAAGATCAAGCTTCTTTTGGTTTTTAAGCGCTGCTATTGCTAAGCACTCTCCTAATTGCATAAATTCTTTTTTGTTGAATAGTACAAAGGAAGCTTTTGACACTTCACTTAGGTGGGCACAGTTGGAAGGTAAACGTTCTTTTGCATATACTTGTGAAGAGAAAACTAAGAAGATGGCTAAGATAATAAGATACTTCATAAGTTTACTCCTTGCCAAAACGCTTAAACGCTTTCACAAAAATAAGCGATGTTACTATCCATGAGGAAAAAACGAGAAAATCTGCTATCACTCCGTTTCCTAACCTTTCGAAAGCGCCTAATATTGTTTCGTTTGGGTGGTCTAAACCTATTAAGAATAAAGCGAGTGCTAAAAAGTAAATTGAGAATTTTACTAAATTTATAACGATGCAGTTGAATCCGTTAGCCGCTAGCGCCAATTTATATCTGACGTCATAGTGAGTGACCTTCACAGATATCAGTTTCTTTAGCTTCAAGACGGTTAGCACTGCGAGGGTTATCATGAATAACTTGTCTATCATTGTTAAATCAGATGTGTTGCCCACCCCATCTAGATGCTCAAGCTCTGAAAAAACAATAAGCGCGAAATAACAGGTAATTAAGTATAATGAGAGCAGCAGTGAAATCAGGTGCATAAAAGACTGATAATAAGGTATCGCGCTTCCTTTAAATTGATAGATACCTTCGGGGTCAAACAACCTTATTTTTTTTCTGGCTTTCAGAATGAATTTAGATTCTAAATCGCTTACGTCTAAGCTCTTAAGTGGCTGCTCGTTTTGGTTTTCTGAAGGCTTGGCTTCGTTTTTATCAGTTCTCGATTCAGGCGTTTCTTGTTTTTCATAAGCAAAACTAGGCTGAGAGTCGTAATCCCTTACCATACTGCGTTCCTCCATTTACAACGTGTTTTTTGAATTTTTCTAGCGGACTTATAGTTCAGTTAATTTGTTTGAGATTAAACCTTTTTGGAACGATGAGTGATTACACGCAATAAAAAATTACCCGTGCCACAGCCTTAATAGACCATTAATATCATATGCGTTATAAATTAAAAGAGTCCGAAAGATTGGGGAATCTTGCTAGACCCTTTTAATATCCTCAATATGTCAGGTGGAGAAAGAACAAGACCTAATGACAACGTTTTGGGAATATATAAAACGGCATTTTGAAGCCAAATGAGGCTTCGTCGCGGATGAGTGCTGATGTGTTATTTTCAGCGGGATGTAGCTTTGTAGTCATAAATTCAATTACTCAATATTACTCATTAGCACTTAACTTTTGGCCCCTATTTGACCCCCAATTACTGCCAATAATTTTCATGCTCCGCTGGCATGTCAGAACCACGCGCAAACTCTATAATCTTATCGGTGTTTTCGAACTGCTCCAGCTGTATTCCCACCTCAAGAAGTTTACCTGTTACCTCTTCGTATACATCGAAAAAGTCATGTTTACTTTTTTGGGGTTTCTCCACTGTCACGAGTGCTTGACCTGCCTCGACAATGCCTTTATTGACCAGAGCTTGCATTCGGTTTAACCAATTATGACCATGATCTGCTGCATTCATTGCAGTCTTCTGATCAAATGCAAGAGGCTTAATTACTCTCTTGCCTTCATCTGTGTCACTTACAAAGGGGAGCTTAAATTCGTATACACCAGCTTTAAGCTTACGTTCATAATATTTATGCGTTAGCTGTGTAGCTAAAGTCTCGCGCAAAGCTTTAACCATTTGCTGCTCACGGTATTTTGGCGTTACAAAATCTCTCGCGACAAACCTTTGAAAAAGATTACTCAGGGTCGTATCGATCTCACTCCCCATTAGCCTACCTACAGCGCCGAAATGTAAAACAGACTCACGTTTACGAGTAACTTCCCGAAACAACGTAACCAGCTCTTTACCTCTGACATTTTTAGAACGGATAAAATCTTTAACTCTGATAAGCTCAGCTTCAAAATTATCTAAAGATTGTTTGTAAAGCTGCTTATCTATCCCTTCAAAGAAAGTAGTAACCCTTCCAAAGCGTTTCGGGGCTAGCTTGTATCCAAAGCATCCAGACTTAGGCTCGATTATAACTATCCCGACGTTTGCGAACTCTCTGGTCTCAATAAACGGCATAAAGCGCACGACTGCATATTCGAAAACAGTATTTTGCTTTTTCACTTTATTGCCTCCCAGAACTCGTCACTTTGATACTTACCCAATACTACCTTGATCCTTTCAATTTCTCCATCTGCATCTGCTATGTCTTCTAGCCATTCTTCGGGGATTTCTTCCAATATGTCGTCAAGCCCTTGAAATGCTGTAGCAAACCGAGAAGATACAACTTGTCTATCAATTTCAGGAGCAAACAAGTCAGTTTGTCCTCTGAGGACGCTTCCTGCCACGTGACACCTCCTCAACTCATCAATTGTGAACTCCTTATCAAAGGCTAGGTTGTGATCAAAAACTACAAGTTCTTTTGAAACGACGTTGTAATATAGGTTTGGGTTTCCCCCACTCTCTCCGAGGGTACGATCTTCATTATTAATCCAATAATCAAACAAAAAAAGATCTTTGAGTATACCTTTATCGGCTAAATTTATACGCTCAAGACTTACCTCCTGAAGGTCGTCTTGATACTCAGTAGCAAATCCGATACCACAGCCTAAGTCATGAATCAGTTCAAAGTCATACTCGACAAGGCTTTCGTCGATATAAACCAAACAGCAGCGTGGTATTGGCAGTCCAATAGCCTGTCCAAGTTTTGCCGAGACCCATTCATATATGCAGCCTTTGTAAGTAGCATTGAGTCGTTTTACCACATATTTCTTATTGTCATCACCAAGACATAGCCAAGGCTTAGTAAAGCCTTGAGACATTCTTTGCTGAATTTCGATTATGTTTATCAATAGAATGACCTACCAGATAGCTCTATTTACCAATGATCGACTTCGTGTTTGAACTTTTCTTTAAATAACCAAGAACCATTAGACTGCTTTGTCATCAAGCCATCTCTACAAAATCACACAATTTACATTTTGCATAGTTCAAATTTTGAACCCCAGCGGTTAGACGCTTTATAACCGCACCTAATTGCTCAACCTTTTCTACAATTCGATTTTGTTCATTGAGCGGTGGTAGAGGAAAATATAAAAGACCTAGCTCAGTTGAGTTTATATTCTTAACCCCAGTCGTTGTCCTGATTGGCTTTTCAATTTGGTCTCGTAAAAGCCTAGTTTTCATAAGTAAAGTTATAAATTCTGAGCTTACATTTTTAACTGGCAATCTTGCACGGACAAGGTAACCAGCATAGACAAATTTATCCAGATCATTTTCAACCAATGTTGAACGTCCCACAATTCCCAAGCTGCCGTTAGATCTTATAAATAGCAAATCACCTTTACATAATTTTAACTCTCTTACTTCGTCTTCGGACATTTTTGAAAACTTCAAATCGTCTAACGTAACCTCTCCGCTAACAATATTTGGAATTCTTAGCACTGCGCTACCATCTATATCATAATCCGATTTTTTAGATGTCCCGTACTTCAAGTCATAAAAAATACTTTCAAATCGTGCCCATCGCCATGATGGTGGTATGGAAAAATTTTTTAGCTCGTCAGTGATTGGCGGCAGTTTTTTTTGCTTTTTAATTTTCTTATCTTTGATTAGCTGTTCTTTTTCTGCGGCGATGCGTTCGAGCAATTTTGATGCAGGTTCGTCGTTGGAATCTTGTTTTACCAGTTTGCCCATTACTGCGAGTTGCAGGATGGTTTGTTTTAGCTGGTCGATGCTGTCTTCTGTGGTGAATAGCACGTCGAAGTGTTCGCTGATGCGCTGCCAGCTTTCGTTTAGTTCGTCCGAATCTTTTGCGTTGGTGAGCGTTCCTAACAGTGATTTAACGAGTGTTTGGTGCGCTTCGATACTGGCTTCGGTTTGTGACTCTAGTTGGTCACAGAGAGCCATTAATGCATCAATTTTGGCGACTATTCGCACTTGCTCATTATAGGGAGGAAGAGCAATAGGATAATTTGTCAATTGCTCCTGCGTTATTCCTGCTACAGTTGTCCCAGTCCCTTCAATTTTGATAGTTTTAAATGCATTAATGAAAAAACCTAAGTCAATCTGTTTTGAGACAGCTACAGCCTTTAGGTCTTGATTAAAGGCCATTGGCACGTCAACTATTGCTATTTTCCCTAAGCCCATTCGGGTACAAATTAACAGGTTTCCCTTTTCAGCTAGTTTACTTCCGGCTATTAATCCTTTCTGGGTGATATAGTCTTGAGTTTTACTCAGGAATAACTCGTTGCCCAGATCTTTCACACTTGCCCAAGGTATATCGCCATTCCAATATGTTGGCTCTCTTTTACTAGGAGTGCCTCCACTGACGATGCTGTTAAATAATGACCCAATCCGGCACCATTCCCAGTTTTCAGGTAATTGAAAGGTTTTCTCTTCATTTGAAATCGGCGGTAGAGGCTTTAGCCTTTTTATCGTCTGTTCTTCAACTAACTTATCTTGTTCGAATTTAATTCGCCCAATCAATTTAGAAGTAGGCTCGTCATTTGGATCCTGTTGAACAAGTTTACCTCTGACTGCTAAGTCTAAAATCAACTCACTTAGTTTCTTTATCCCAAAAAGCTCTAACTTCTTGGAACTACCCCGCCCTGACGCAGACTTGGTTTTAATTGCCGATGTCCAGACATCCAGGTTTTCAGTAATGATACTTTCTACTGACATTAAGCTTCACCCTCAGCGCCTGATGACAGAGCTTCCGCCAGTATGTCTTTTAGCTGATCACGTAATACCTGAATTTCATGCTGTTGTGTTTCGTATTGCGCAAGCAGTTCATCAGGATCGTGGCTTTCTACTTCGCCAACGTGCGGGTTTTTAATATCGAGGTTGAAATTGCGTTCGATGACCTCTTCGATTGAAACTTTCCAGGCTTGTTCGTTTTCTACACGGCTAGCAAAACCATCGGCTTCTGTACCCCACCATTCCTGTTCGGTTTGAAATTCCTCAAACTTCATTGGCTTGGTTTTGGAGTAGTTTTTTACGCCGTCTGGGTAAGGGTGCTCGTAAAACCAAATCTCTTTGGTTGGCTTTCCTTTGGTGAAAAACAGCAGGTTGGTTTTAATGCCTGTGTAAGGGTTAAACACGCCATTAGGAAGTCGAACTATGGTGTGCAGATTACATTCTTCTGTGAGCAGCTTTTTGATTTTGGTTTTAACACCTTCACCGAACAGCGTGCCGTCTGGCAATACCACAGCGGCGCGTCCACCGTCTTTGAGCACTTCTATGATCAGCTGCAAGAACAGATCGGCGGTTTCCCGTGTTTGCATATCTGAGGGGAAGTTCTTTTCGATACCGTCTTCTTCTGTTCCACCAAATGGTGGGTTGGTAACGATAACATCAAACTCGCTATCCCAGTTTGAAAGTGGGCGATTAAGCGTATTGTCATGCCGGATTTGCACGGGTACTTCAATACCGTGAAGCATCATGTTTGTGGTAGCTAACAGGTGCGGTAATTGTTTTTTCTCTACACCGTGAATTTGGTTTTGCAGCGTTTTATGGTCGGCTACGGTTTTTACATATTTTGATTTAACGTGGTCAACTGAACAAGCTAGAAACCCACCTGTGCCACAAGCCGGATCAAATACTTTGTCGCCTAATTTAGGGTCTACTCGGTCTACGATAAAACGTGTAACGGCACGAGGCGTGTAGAATTCCCCTGCATTACCCGCACTCTGTAAGTCACGTAGTATCTGCTCGTAGATGTCACCGAATAAATGACGTTCTTTAGAGTCAGTGAAGTCTACTTCATTTAGCTTGTTGATCACCTGACGTAACAGCGTACCGTTCTTCATGTAATTAAAAGCATCGGAGAACGCTTCGCGCACGATAAAACCGCGCGGGTTCTTATCGATTGGGGCTGTCAGGTTTTTAAGCGCTGGGAACAAGTCATCATTCACAAACTCCATTAACTCATCACCTGTGATCCCTTCATCATCTGCTGCCCAATTGCGCCACAGATACTTAGGTGGAATTGGCTCACGGTAGTCATCCATTTCGAATTCCAGCTCTTCTTCCTGCGCATCGAATATTTTTAGGAAGAGTAACCATGACATCTGGCCTAAACGCTGGGCATCACCATCAACGCCAGCGTCTTTTCTCATAATGTCCTGAATGGATTTAATAACGGTACTGATCGACATACTTTTTTTATTTCTCTGATTCTTTATTTTGCGGCCTGAGCGGTGCTCAGGCTGATTTATTTGGTGTGGTGTCGTAGATGGCTTTTTCCAGTTCAGCTATGGCTGCTTCATATTGTTTTGGCCCACCAAATCCTTTCTTGGCAATTTCGATGGGGCGGCCAAATTCTACAACTTTACCTGTTTTAAGGGCGTCTTTGCTTTCCAGCGCCTCTACGCCCTCATCGCTGTATTTATTCAACAGTTCATTCAAAACGGCCTGCGCCATTTCGCTGTACTTAGTGAAGTAGTTGCGCTTTTTAACATTGTTTGCGCGTTCTTTGCGCGTTAGCGGAGGCTGGTCGAAAACAACGTGGCATATCATATCAAAGGGATCTAACTCTTTCCCGATTTCTGCTTCCAATACTTCCCAAATAACCCCTTCAGACGCTAGTTCATCGATGATGGCTTGTTTACGCTCAGCACTGTTCCAGCGCTTGATGAAATCATTAAGGGATGCAAAAGATTTAGTGAGGGTCTTCTTGGTGTAGTCTTTAAATGATTCAGTAACGAGTTTGCCGTCTTCATCATAATACTGAACGCGCTCCCCGACTTTCTTAACTGCGACACCATTGATGTGATATTTGGTAACTGTCGTTTCTTCGTCGTCATCCCAGCCTGTTTGTGGTACATCCCCACCTTCAGGAAAATCAAAGTCATCATCGCTGCCGAGATTATCAGGGCTATCTGTAGTGCCTTCAGTTTCATCCTCTGAGTCGTGTCCTTCTAAAATATCGTCGAAATCAGAATCGGCATCATTGATATCGCTGGGCTTGGTGCTAATGACTTTTTCTGGGATACCGTCGAAGCGTTCATCGGCAAACAACTCTGTGGCTTTCTTAAAATCCAGAATGGTAAACCAGAGCTTGCCAAATTTATCATCGATACGCGTGCCTCTGCCGATGATCTGTTTGAACTTGGTCATACTCTGAATGTTCTGGTCGAGCACTACCAGCTTACAGGTTTTCGCATCAACGCCTGTTGTCATAAGCTCTGAGGTAGTAGCGATAACAGGATAAGTACGTTTGGGGTTAATGAAGTTATCCAACTGGGCTTTACCAATGGCATCATCACCAGTGATCTTCATTACGTACTTATCGTTTTTGGCATACTGTTCTGGGTTACAGTTAATCAACGCTCTGCGCATTCGTTCGGCGTGGTCGATGTCGTTACAGAACACAATGGTTTTTGCTAAGGGATCGGTACGTTTCAGGTAATTAGTAATTGTTTCTGCTACAAGTTGAGTGCGCTCATCGATGACCAAAGTACGATCAAAGTCTTTCTGGTTGTAAATTCGGTCTTCTACTTCATTACCATGCTTATCAACCTGCCCTTTGGTTGGTCGCCAACCTTGCAAGTCGATATCCAAATCCACGCGCACTACCTTGTAAGGGGCAAGAAAGCCGTCTTCGATTCCCTCTTTTAATGAGTACATATAAACTGGCTCACCAAAGTAGTCGATGTTAGAGACTTCATCGGTTTCTTTGGGTGTAGCAGTTAAGCCAATCTGAGTAGCAGAGCTAAAGTATTCAAGAATTTCGCGCCACGCACTCTCTTCTGATGCACTGCCTCTATGGCACTCATCAATCACGATAAGGTCGAAGAACTCAGGAGCGACTTGCTTATAGGCTTTCTGGCTTTCATCGGGGCCAGTCAATGCTTGATATAGTGCCAAGTGAACTTCGTAAGCGGGATCGACTTTTCTGCCTGTGATTTTCGTCATTGCCTGGCCGAAGGGCTGAAAGTCATTAATACGGGTTTGGTCTACTAGCACATTTCGGTCTGCCAGAAATAAAACACGCTTTTTCGCTTTGGCTTTCCACAAGCGCCAAATGATTTGAAAGGCGGTATAGGTTTTACCTGTACCTGTTGCCATTACCAGCAAAATCCTGTCTTTGCCTGAGGATACTGCTTCTACGGTTTTATTAATTGCTTGTAACTGGTAGTAACGCGGAGACTTACCAGAACCATCGTCATAGTAGTCTTGCGTGATAATGGGTAACTGTGATTCTTTATAGCCTTTATACGCACAATACTTTGCCCACAGTTGTGAGGGCGTTGGGAAGTCTTCTAGACTAATTTCGGTTTCAAGTTGCTGAGGGTTCGTTTTGTCGTGAAAGATAAAACCGTCACCATTACTGGCAAAAATGAAGGGCACATCGAGTAATTGGGCGTAATCAAGCCCTTGTTGCATCCCTTTACCAATTTCATGCTTATTGGCTTTGGCTTCTATAACAGCCAAGGGCATTGAGGGTTTGTGATAAAGCACGATATCAGCGGATTTTACTTTTTTACGTGCAGCCACCATTCCACGAACAACGACTTTACCATCACGCAGTTTTACTTCCTGGCGGATTTGGGTCATGTCATCCCAACCAGCTTGTTTCACAGCAGGCATGATGAACTTAGAAATTATATCGGTTTCTGATAGCGCTTTTTTATTCACTGAACTCATACGTACTCCGTATACAGTTCACGTGAAGGGCCAATGACCGTGCTCTAATGAGAACTGGGTTGATTCCCTTCAGCGTGACGAGATAGTCCTTTTGTGCGATGCTCGCGTGTATTCGCCTCTTATTAGACAAAAGTATCAGAACACCGCTTTATTGTCACTCATACGTACTGTAATCGGTCGTGCGACATTATAGTCTATTTTAAATAAATAGCTGAGGGTATATAGCCCCCTTTACTCGCGACGGCATACTTAATGTTCTTCATAGTAATTTGATGCTCTACACCAAAGTGCTTAAATATATCAACGAGGTTTTCAAAGACTTTATTCTTTTCCTCAATCTCAATCAGCATCGTTCGGTGAGGGTTACTGCAATCCTCCAGATAAAAACTTATTTCTACTAAGTATTTGTATTGCTCCGTGTAGAACAGCCTTACAGAGACAAAATTAGAGGTAATAGGTAGCAGGGATTCATTGGTGTCACTTTTTTTGATTGTCTGGGCATCAAATTTAAGCAGACTTTTTTCAATAAAAGGCTTCTCTAAACGGAACAGGTCGTTGCTTTCCCATACGCATTTCCCGATTACCACATACTCTTGATTAGGTAGTTTTTTGCGATTCAGCGTTAGCTTTCTTCCGAATTTAAATCCATCGTTAGCCTCAAAAACATGCGCAAATGACTTAAACTGGCAAATTGTACTCAGTTTTAATAACGCAATGAGTTCGAAGGTGTGCTGAGTTGGATTGTAATAGTCTAAGTTCAAAGTAAAGCCATGCTCGATTTGTTTACAGATACCGCGAAGAGTAATGCAATCCGAATTTGGAAAATCCCATCTGACCTCGCTACCAATTGCAATAGGCATGGTCACATCTTTTTGGTAATAAAGGTTTTCATAGAACTCTCTATTTTTGATTACCTTTTCGTCACTCAGCAAACGAAGGGCAGTATCGCACCAATGTTGAAAATAGGTATGTGAAAGGAGTCGATTAAGTAACTTAATTTTATGCTCTTTCACCAGTCGATTATTTTTTTGTTCAGTTCCAGAAGTATTTTCTCCCCTTTCTACCATCGGAATATGCACATAGCCTTTAACTAGCCTTTCATCAACGTTTATGACATTTAATACACTATTTATAAAGCCCTCAGAATTTACCAGCGCAACAACACTCGCTAATTGATTGAGTAGACCGTTATCAATAAATGCTTTATTCAAATCGCTAAGGCCTACTAACTCTGCCTCTACCCAGTGACCGTCCGAGGTCGAAGGTAAGCCATATAATTCTTGTATCACCTCCGACTCTTTTTCCGACAGTCGACGTCTACCAGACTTAATTTCACTAACTCGTGAAGGCTCTAAGTTCAAATCTTTGGCGACTTGACCACTGCTGGATATCGAGCACGCGTGTTCAATATAGTGTTTTGATATCTGCTTATTTAGTTTTGTTTCAGTTTCTTTCACAGCTTTCTCCTCGTTTTCGTCACCATACGATCGCAAATAATGATTTACGTTAAAAGCGTAATTTATGTGTAATTTTTACAATAAATAAAACACTAAATCAATCCGAGAAACCGCTGACGCGCTATTCATCGACTTTTACATACTGATTCACACACGAAGATAGCCGTTAACGAAAAAGCTTGTGGCAACCTCAAAAGTTCTCTTTGTTTGGCCCTTTTTAAGGCTGAAGACATAAAAGGAGAAATACATGAAATGTAAGCGGCAATTTTTTATCGCATTGTTTGACGTACTAAGCTCACAACTAATGATCATAGGAGACATTCTGTTTGCGATTTTTGTTGTGCAACTAATAACTCAATTCGAAGTGGCAGAGAGTTATCCGTTTACCGGAAAGAAAGGCTATTTGCTAATTTTGCTTATCTATTTATTATCACTTGCTTGTCACTTACAAAGTGCAAGGTTGCGAAAAAAATAGAATGTTCTTGGAGCACCCGCTGGGTGCTCTTTTTTCTTCTAATTATTTGCCCATTACCACCCGCAACTCGCTTTTCGCTCTCATCGAAGACGCAAACAACGTAATCGGTACGATTATGTAAAAAAGCTTGAGCAAAGCTCAATAACGACTGCGCAGATAATAGTTTTGTGAAACAGAACTATTATCGGAGCCGGAGGCAGCATCGCAGATTTAGCCAGATTTCATTTTGCTTATGCAAAATTGCTTGTAATTACGGAGTAATTGCAGGCAACTGAAACACCAACGGTGTGAACTCTGCGATGGGGTATTCAAAGCGCAGCTTTCCCTGAGTAGAGCCTGGTGGAATGTGGCTAAATCAGCGGTAGCTGACTCCGAGTAAAACTTCTGCCGCAGTCACAAAGTGACAAGTAGCAGAGCAGCGACGAGTCGCGTCAGCTCTGCTTTGCAGAAGGTTTACTTCTACGCAGTAGACAACATTTTAAGAATAAAAAATGTTGTAGCTAAGCAGTATGCTTAGCAAAGCGAAGCTTAAGCATAATGCAAAGCATTGTGCGCTCATTCGAAGATTCTCCCGAGCCTGATTCTATGTAGTTATGATTTAAAAACAGGAGAATGAAATGAACTACATAGACCGTGCAATCGAGTCTTCTACACGCAACCTATATATTACTAATAAGAGTGACCCAGCGTCACTTGGCATACAGCGAGAGAATGCCGCAATAGCGATAACAGGAATATTTGGAGTTACCTGTAAAACCGTAATTCAGCGGCACCTGGAGCTATCTAGAGAAGCCGTAAATAAACTTGTAAATAGACTCAAAAAGAAGCAAATCGTAGCTATACACCCTACTTTTGCTAACCAAGACAGGAACTTCATAGTTCTAACTAACCAAGGAATTCGGGAGGCGGAATTTTTGCTCAACAGAGAACTACACCTGCGCTCAGATGCTAGCAGAGTGAACGAACGAAATTTGCTTCATGACCTCTCGGTACAGATTGTTATTCTCGACTTAGTGAAGGCTAAGAAAATTACGGGATTTGCTTCTGAGCGCGATATTGCTATTCAGTTAGAGAATAGAGCAAATGACCCTCGACTGGTTGATGCTCTGGTCGTCGATGCAAATACTGGCTGTCGTATCGCTATTGAGATGGAAGCATCTAATGCCAAGAACAAATCTAATGGCGACCTTCGCGCAAAAATACTTAGCAAATATCTACAGGAATTTGAAAGTGACAACGGGCTATATGAATTTGTATACATGTATAGTCACCGCCAGCGTTTTCTTACTCAGATTGAGAAGGCCCACGCTCGTCTATTCGCAAATACCCGCTCTTCTTTCACTGAAAGTGAGCAAGTAACGCTGACGAACCGAATCAAATTTCAGCAAAACCAATGTAATGTCATATACGAATTAATGTTTAATAGTAAAAGGCCATTAGGAGATGAGAAGTCACAGTCTGTTTCCAGAGATGCGTTTTTCACCGAACTCGCCAAACTGGAAGCGCTTGCACAGAGTAGCAAAGACAGAATAGTGGAAATAAGGTTAGAAGGCTTTCGTGACGGAGGAAGAATTTTAGGGTTACTAGATTAATTTTAAACTTGACCTCAGGGAGCGATACGCTCCCTTTTTTATGGCCTTTTTAGCTTCAAGTGGCTTTGAGAATCGTGTTGATAAGCAAAGCAACTTTAACGCACATACCTCTATGCACGTCGAGCCAGCAGGAGGATTGCACTGTCGAGGTTTACTGTGCTATCAGTAGTGTTCCCACCCGAGTTCATGAGACTCAAGCAGATTGAGTTTATGAAAGATTGCGGCTCAGCTATTACTACATAGTCTCCGATTACGAAAAATTTCAGCATAATTTACATGACAATGGAAATTTCGGTTGAAGTAAACTGAATATAGTTACTGATTAATGTGAGCGCGACGCATTAGTCTGGTAACAGGTTTGACGGTACGCCATTAACATCCCCTTCATATAACAGGAGACTAAATATGACTTAAACCTATCTGGTAGATTGGCGTTGGCTCTTGCCATAAATTAGTGGGCTAGACGATGCGGAGGCGTCTTACAACCTCGGCATATAGATAAAGTGTTTGCTTTATCCCCTAAGGCGTACCGTCCTTTTTAATATGTAGTTTGCTTGTATCGAGTCACTTCGAGGTATTCCCGCGCCCTTTTGAATAGTCGAACGTTTGTAAAATCAGCATCTCGATTTTCAACACTGAAACTGTTGTATTGCTGTACGAAAGGCAACCATTGCGCAAATTAAAGTAAAAATATCCCTTTCATCTAGCAGAATTCTCATGAGCAGAACTTAGTTAATCATAGGACTAACTGAGGAATTTATTATGAGACCTAACTACGAAAGCGTTTTCGACGCTTGCATTAAACTCTCTGGAAAATGGATATCACTTGCTAATTCAGTGAGCTATGTCGCAATTATTAATACACTTTGGAACATACTGTTTCTATTGCTAGATTATCCCGACCTCATTGCTTTTGAGGCATTGTCATATAGGTTATTTTTGATTTCGTTTGGATGCGTGGGGATAGGGGTTATTTTTTCACTAGCTGCGTATTTTTGTATGCGAAAATTGGAGAGTAAATAATATTGAGCACCCCGCTAGGGGTGCTTTTCTTTCGAACATGTGATCTTGATAGTTTGGTAAAATGTAGATATTATATGGAAATAAGTGTTGATCTATCTCGCTGTCTATGGCAAGCTTTTCGAAGAAAAGCTTGCCATAGACAAAGGCGAAGAAAAAAACCTTTACAATCAGAGGGTTACTGCAGAAAAGACTTGTTTCTTGACTGAGGTGATTATTCAGTTATATTAGTCTTTAAGTAACGTACAGGAGTAATACGATGTACAGAGAAGAAGATTGGGGCGATTTAGGCTAACTAAGCCTACAAACTATATTTAAAAGCACAATGAGTTCATTGTGCTTTTTTCGTTTAGAAGAGGTGGTTCATGGATGAGTGTTTTAGGGATATGGGCTACCTTATATGTATAGCAAGGTATCACCCTACATTTTACTCCACTCTTGGAGCAGCTGTGCTCGCAGCACTATTCGCTTACGTCAGCATAAAAATGAATAGGAAATCTGCCCGAGAAAAAAACTCCGTTGACTTTGAGCACAATTACAAAAATAGCGACAAAGTAAGAGATGCTTGGCTTGTTTTGATGAAGATAACGCAAAACCGTCTGCAGCAGCCAATAGTTGAGTTCGCAAAAAAGGAAATGTATGCCACTACTGAAACCCAAGCAATTGTAACTATTCTGAATGAATGGGAACGAGCAGCAAATGGTATACACCACAGAGTATATGATGGTAATTATTTGTACAAAACATATGGAACAACGGTTCTAGATCTTTATGCTTATACTTATGAGTTTATAAAAGAGCGTCAGAAATCAAAGCCTCGTTCATACGCTAACTTCTGTCGGCTTTATCTAGCCTGGAAAGTTCGGAGATGTAAAGAAGAAAGGAAAAGCCTTGATAAGGATTTCAAGAGGCTACATACAGCACTTTACAAATTATATAAGGAAATTTAAAAAAGGGCTGCAAAGCAGCCCTTAAAGTAAGTCGATCTGCTCACTCCATTCATCAATTGCTTCCACCGAAAAATAACGCTTTTTCGATACGCCGAACACGTTTTCAAATTCAACATCATCCACTTCTTTAGAGTTGATGAATTCAGAGATCTGTAGTTCGAAGAACAGAAATAACAAGCACCTTTCTGGTGGAGTGAAGTATTTCTTTCTCAGTTCCTCAGGAAGCTGCTGTACTAGCCCATCTGAGAGTACAAAGCCGTTAGTTATAAACTTCTCATCTTTGTGTTCATAGATATAGTCGAGTGACTCTGGATTAAAATGCCAGCAGACTCGAAACTTATCAGGCCACTCCGTTCTTGTAGCGCGTTTGAATTGATGAATAAATGTGATTTGCAGATCACGTTTTGATGTCTTTTTAGTCATAGTTAAGTCCAATTTAGTAAACCTCATAACTAACTAGGCTTACATTTGGAGAATTATGGTAATATGACTCACAGAACAGGCATGGAGCGTAAGCATGGATTGGAAATTCTTCGCAGTGTTCTACGGATTGTATTTGGTATATGAGTTATGCAGGGTGCTTTACGAATGTTGGAAGGACAAAATGACCTTTAGGCAGTGGTGGAATGCGCCTTTGAAAAAAGAGAAGCCAACCAATTTTGAAGCATAAGGTCTTAGCCTAGCAGAAATCAAAAAACACAAATACTGCACAGACTCCCCTACAGGCCAATAAAATAGCGACTAAGACGCGGGTTCAAATCCCGCCAGCTCCACCACTTTCAAAGGCTTGCCACTCGGCAGGCCTTTTTCGTTTCAGCTTCCGAAATTTGTAAATTGTTTCTAATTAAAACAAAACACACACTACCTAAATAAAAGCTATTCCCATCTAGATGGTTATATTATAACATTGCAGCACGATTCTAATGTATAGCTTCTCCAAACAATGCAAACAAATTCAGTGATATGCGCGGATGCGCTTACCGTGTGTGTTGACGATCGCACGCTTCTAGACAATCTCAATTTTAATGTAGGAAAAGGCGAAGTATTTGCACTTTTAGGTGGAAATGGCGCAGGTAAATCCACCACCCTTAAAACTTTTTTAGGGCTTATGAAGGCAAGTAGCGGTAGCGCCACTGTATTAGGGCATAATGCCTCTACCCAGCCAAACCAAGTTCAAAAGTCTGTTGCCTACTTACCCGAATCTGTCACCTTATATGGCCATCTTTCTGGCGTAGAAAACATTCGTTATTTCTTGTCAGTGGCTGGAGTCGATAAGTCTGACGACGATATGTTCGCCGCACTTCGCAAGGTCGCACTTCAAGAAGATTCGTGGAATAAGGCGCTATCTAATTATTCAAAAGGCATGCGTCAGAAGACCGCAATTGCCCTGGCGCTACTGCGCAATGCGCCTGTTCTTTTTTTAGATGAACCTACATCTGGGCTAGATCCAGCAGCCATCGACGAATTTAATGCGCTAGTGTCAGAGCTGGCAGCGGGTGGCGCTACTATTTTTATGGTTACCCACGACGTTTATGGTGCCTGCCAAGTTGCCCATCGAATTGTGCTTTTAAGTAATGGCAAATTAACCGGTTCCTTCGAGCGCGCTGGCGATACGCCAATAGATACTGAAGCCGTTCACGCAGCATTTGCAGGGCGTAATGTATGATACTGAATGTTGCTAAAATCATTTGTGCAGAACAGTGGCGCTATTGGATGCGAACAAAAGTAGCAGCGACCGTTTTATTGCTAGGCGCTATGCTTACCATAGCTGCACTGGTAGTTAACGCCTTTCACGTCGATGAGGCTGCCCACACCAGAGACCACCTTCAAACAGAAGCTGAACAACGCTTTGAGGCACAGCCTGATAAGCACCCTCATCGCATGGTGCATTATGGTCATTATGTATTTCGTGCCCCCACTCCACTGAGCGTAATTGAACCGGGTGTCGATACCTACACGGGGAACGCTATATTTTTAGAAGGGCACCGCCAAAATAGTGCGATGTTCGCCGAGCAGCGCCAATCCGCAGGACTTACACGCTTTAGTAGTTTAACACCCAGCTTTTTAGCTTTGGTTCTTGCACCTTTATTTATTATTCTAATTGGCTACGGCAGCGTGTCACGTGAACGCGAAGCCGGCACGCTAACCCTACTGCTTTCTCAAGGCACCACCCGTTGGCAATTGCTCTTAGGGAAGCTTCTGGCGCTTATAACCGCTAGCAGCCTATTTTTACTCCCGCTACTGCTTGCCTGTCTTTATGTCGCGTTTTCAAACGAAAGTGCACTTGTTGTAATACTCTTTTGCTTTAGTTATGTGGTTTACTTTTTACTGTGGGCCACGGTAGTTACTGCGTGCTCGGCAATATTTGAGAAAAGCAGCGTTAGCTTCACTGTACTTGTTGTCATTTGGATGAGCGCTTGTGTGTTACTTCCTCGTTTAGGGAGCAGCGTTGCCACAAACGTTGCCCCTTCAATGGGAAAACTTGAAGCCGATTTCAAAGTGGAAAAAAAACTTAGAAGTTTAGGTGACGGTCATGACGTTAACGATCCTGCATTCAAAAAGCTAAAAGAAGATTTGCTCGCTAAATACAATGTAGATTCAGTTGACGACTTACCCGTTAATTTCAGGGGCATTGTTGCCCAGTACTCCGAAGGTCGACAAGCCAAAGTGCTTAATGAGTTTGCTGAAACGCGAATGTCCGAAGAGTTGGAACAAGCCCAAATAGCACGGCAGTTTGGCTGGCTTTCGCCTACGGTTGCGGTGCGCTCTATTTCTACGATCCTTGCGGGAACTAGCCTCGAGACACACCACCGCTTTTTAAGGGAAGCGGAAACGC
>Ga0208468_1000111_pt1 | contig 27734 bp, 27 predicted proteins | sample DeeseametaMP0960_FD_184198 | JGI IMG/M metagenome (GOLD analysis project Ga0208468, IMG submission 184198) | Marine microbial communities from the Deep Indian Ocean - MP0960 (SPAdes) | ecosystem: Environmental > Aquatic > Marine > Oceanic | place: East of Madagascar, South Indian Ocean... | reverse complement strand
AATGTGATTTTTTTTGATTAATTGGTTGCGGAAGCAAGATTTGAACTTGCGACCTTCGGGTTATGAGCCCGACGAGCTACCGAACTGCTCTATTCCGCGACATTTTGTAGATTAGTTCATAATTTAAATGAAGTAATTTTGAAGTTTTCTATCGTTTTAATATGGTGCGCCCTACACGATTCGAACGTGTGACCGCTGGTACCGCAAACCAGTACTCTATCCAGCTGAGCTAAGAGCGCACACCGTCTCTTGTTTAAGAGGTTGAAATTATAGCGTTATAAACTTATAGTATTCTAAAGCTACTTTTCGAATTTATCTAAAATACTTTTTACATCTTTATTTTGAATATAAAGTTCATAAGTTTTTCGTACATATGCTTGCATTACTGACTTTAGTTCGTTGTTTCCTTCTATGTTAAAGTCACTTTCTATTTGTACCTTCAAAAAGTTAGCAAACTCATCATCAACATCAATATCAAATCGACGACCACCAATATAGAGCCCTATTTTTTTACTCATTAAGAATTAGCCTAAAATACTTTCAATTTTATTTACTATCTCTTCTATCTCTAAATCTTTCATAGTATTTTCCTCAGTTAACTTATCTATTTCCTGATCTTGAATTTCTTTTTGACCCTTTAAAGTTATCAACTCATTTCTAATTGTTTCATTTTCACTCTTAAGTTCATGGTACTGTATAAGAACCTCAGATACCTTTTCATCTAGTTTTTCTAAAGTTGTTTGGTTTTGCATTAAGTTTCCTAATTGTTTTATCTTTATAATTTTAGCATAATTTAATCCATGTAGCTAACTATTATCTCTACTTAGATATAATTAATAGATAATAAATTAAGGTAATAATATATGAAATATTTCGAGCAGTACTGTACACAATTTGTCCAAGCAGTTGGTAATAAAGAAGGTGCAATATCTCCAGCTATAATACCATCTGCGGCATTTGGATACGGAGATGCACAAACAGCTGAAGGTATTTTTGATGGAAGTATCAAAAAACCACTATATTCACGCATGGGTAACCCCACTACCGCAAAACTAGAAACTATTATGGCTGAGATGGATGGTGGTGTTGGAGCAGTAGCAACAAGTTCAGGAATGGGTGCCACAACATTAGCAACAATGTCACTACTAGAAGCTGGAGATGAGATTATCAGTATTGGTGGTTTATTTGGTGGTACTTATGCACTTTTTGATGAAACACTTAAGCGCTTTGGTGTCAAAACATCTTTTTTTGATGTAGATGAACTCGAAAATATTAAAAATACTATTACAGACAAAACAAAAGTTATCTTTTTGGAGAGTGTTGGAAATCCTAATATGCGTCTTCCTGACATTAAAGCTATAGCAGCAATTGCGAATGCAGAGGGTGTTGCTTTAATTGTAGACAATACTATAACTCCACTCAGTATCTTTCCTTTAGACTTAGGTGCAGACATAGTTGTTTATTCAACTACAAAAATCATTGCTGGTAATGCTTCAGCCTTGGGTGGTTGTGCTGTATTTCGTGCAATTAACGATGGTGATGATAAGTTTAAAAGTTCCCGTTATGAGTTTATGAAAAAGCCTATAAAAGCTGCTGGAAAAATGGCTCTTATACCAAATGCGAAAAAAAGAGCTCTTCGTGACTTGGGTATGAGTGCAAATGCCAATGCTAGTTATCAAACTCTTTTAGGTTTAGAAACATTGGCACTCCGTTTACCAAGAATAGTTCAAAGTGTAGAAATTATTGCAAAAGAGTTACATAAACAAGGTTTAAACATTAACCATCCATGCTTAGAATCTCATCCACATTATGATAGATACAAAACTGATTTTTCACAAGGCTGTGGAACACTATTTACTATCGATATGGGTTCAAAAGAGAGTGCTTATAGCTTTATAAACAAAACAAAACTTGCAACTATTACAGCAAACATTGGCGATAGTAGAACATTAGCACTACATATGGCTTCAACGATTTATAGCGATTTTGATACAAACACTAGAAAATTCTTAGGTATTACAGATGGACTCATCCGTATATCAATAGGTTTAGAAAATCCTCAAGATATAATTGAAGATTTTTTAAATGCGGCAAAGTAGGTCAATCGTGTCAGGAACTATAGAATTAGAACTGTTAGCAGATGTAACCGTAGAACATCCAAAAAAATTTAAAGTCTATCTGTTAAATGATGATTATACTTCTATGGATTTTGTAGTTAATATTTTAATAACTATTTTTCATAAAAATTATGAGCAGGCACAAGCTGTTATGCTTGAAATTCATAAAATGGATAGAGGTTTATGTGGTGTTTATACAAATGAAATCGCAGAAACTAAAGTTATACACGTTGAAAAGCGTTCTCAATCAAGTGGTTTTCCACTTAAAGCAACTATGGAAGAGGAATAATAATGATCAGTCAACCTTTAAATGAAATTTTTCAAAAGTCGATATCTTTTGCAAAAGAAATGCGTCACGAATACTTAACAATAGAACATGTATTCTTTCTTCTTTTAGCCTCGAATGAAGGTGCAAATATCATAACTAAATGTGGTGGTGATGTTGAAAAGATGAAAGAAGAACTTTTAACTTATATAGAAACAAATATTGATGCCTTTCCGATGGGTGTAAATAATGAACCTTATGAAAGCTTAGCACTATCTCGTTTAATAGACAAAATGATAAGACATATCAAGTCAGCACAAAAAATTGATGCTAAAATAGGTGACTTACTCGCTGCTTTATATGAAGAAGAAAATACTTTTTCATATAAGCTACTTGCTGAGTACCAAATATCAAGACTAGATGTATTAGAAGCTATTTCTCATACTCATGAAGATGAGGATGAAGAAGAAGAAGAAGAGAGTAAAAAATCCTACCTTGCAAAATACTCAATTGATTTACTAGAAAAAGCAAAAGAGGGAAAAATAGACCCTGTAATAGGACGTGATGCTGAAATAAAAAGAGTTACACAAATTCTTTGTAGGCGTAAAAAGAATAACCCTATATTAGTAGGTGAGCCGGGAGTTGGTAAGACTGCTATTGCTGAAGGTTTAGCACTTAAGCTTGCTGCAGGAAATGTACCAAAAATTATACAAGACTCAAAACTTTATGCACTTGATTTAGGTGCCCTATTAGCGGGAACAAAGTATAGAGGTGATTTTGAAAAACGACTAAAGGGTGTTATGGATGAGCTTAAAAAACAACCAAATGCCATAATCTTTATTGATGAGATTCATACACTTATAGGTGCGGGAAGTACAAGTGGAACTATGGATGCAGCGAATCAGCTAAAACCAGCCTTAGCATCAGGCGAACTTAAATGTATGGGTGCTACAACTTTTGCAGAGTATAGAAATGGTTTTGAAAAAGACAAGGCATTAAGCCGTCGTTTTTCAAAGATAGATATAGATGAGCCTTCAAAAAAGACAAGTTACCTTATTCTAAAAGGTCTGCAAGAAAAGTATGAGCAACATCATAATGTGAAGTACACAAATAAAGCATTAACTGCGGCAGTAAATCTTTCAAAACGATATATTACTGATAGATTTTTACCAGATAAGGCGATTGACCTTATCGATGAAACAGCAGCATCATTTCACCTAAGAAAAGACAAACGTGTAAAAGTAACAGCAAATGATATTTTAGAAACAGTCTCAGCTATTATCGGAATTTCAAATACAAATATTAAGATAAATGAGACAAATGCATTACAAAACCTAGAAAATACTATAAAAGTGAGTGTAATAGGACAAGATAAAGCTGTACAAATTGTTACTCAAGCAATAAAGATATCTAAAGCAGGACTTACTCCTGAGAAAAAACCTATTGCATCTTTTCTCTTCTCAGGACCTACAGGTGTTGGTAAGACAGAATTAGCAATTACACTAAGTAAAACACTAGGTATACACTTTGAACGTTTTGATATGAGTGAGTATATGGAAAAGCATGCACTAAGCCGTTTAGTTGGAGCACCTCCTGGTTATGTGGGTTATGAGCAAGGTGGACTTTTAACTGAAGTTGTTAAAAGACATCCATACACAGTAATATTACTAGATGAAATCGAAAAAGCACATCCAGATCTAGTAAATATTCTTTTACAAATTATGGATAGTGCAACTTTAACTGATAACAATGGATATAAAGCAGATTTTCAAAATGTTGTATTAATTATGACATCAAATATTGGGGCTACTGCGAGAAATGTTATGGGCTTCAATAAAGATGAATCACTAGCAGCAAATGAAGAATTAAAATCTTTTTTCACACCGGAGTTTAGAAATAGACTCGATGCAATTGTAGATTTTGAACCATTAAATATTCAGGTTATCCAATCTATTGTAGAAAAGTTTATTAAAGAACTCAACGATGACTTAAAAGAGAAAAAGATAACTGTGACACTAACTAAAAAAGCTATTAAATACATAGCTGACCAATCATATTCACAAGATATGGGTGCAAGACCAGTGAAACGCTATATACAAAACAATATAACAAATAAATTAAGTGATGAAATACTCTTTGGCAAACTAAAAAATGGTGGTCAAGTAAGTGTTGATTCTAAAAAAGAGTTGGAATTAACATATAAAGAACTTTAGTGCAAATTCCAAAACTCTACGAAGACTCATTTCAGTTTCCTGATCCAAACACAGCTAATGAAGATGGCATTGTTGCTTGGGGCGGAGACTTACACCCCTCACGCTTAATAAATGCATACCAATCAGGTATCTTTCCCTGGAACTCTGAAAATGATCCACTCCTCTGGTGGTCTCCAAGTCTAAGACTTATTATGGAACTTGATAATGTTAAAATTAGTAAATCACTGAAAAAAAGTATGAAAAAATTTACATATAAATTTGACACTAATTTTAGAGAAGTGCTAAATCAATGTTCAAGTACACCACGAAATAGTCAAGATGGTACATGGCTACATGATCGCCTTAAACAATCATTTGAAGTACTTCATGATGCAGGATATGCACATAGTGTTGAAAGTTATTTAGACAACAAACTTGTAGGTGGACTCTATGGTATTGTAGTAGGAAAAGTATTTTGTGGCGAATCTATGTTTTCTCATGTAAGCGATGCTTCAAAATCATCCTATATAGTACTTATTAAGCATTTAAAAGATTGGGGATATGACTTTGTTGATTGCCAAGTACCAACTAAACATTTAAAAAGTTTAGGTGCTCATGAAGTCCATCGAGAATACTTTTTAATGCGTTTAGATATAGGCTCAAATGAGATAATAGAACATAAGTGGGAAGTTAATAATAGAATAATCTAGTTAAATATAAAAAAATAAAATCTAAATATAGAGTTTAGTTTAAAATAATTCTAGTTTATAAAAATAATAATGTTATTGATAAAGTGATTGAAGTGTAAAAAAGTAAACAACTAACTAGGCAACGACCTACGTTTCCAATCCTGAAAGGATAAGTATTATCAGCGAAGAGGGGCTTAGCTTCTGGGTTCGGAATGGGACCAGGCGTTTCCCCCTCTCTATAGCCACCTAGACAAGTTGTGTCTAAAAACATCTAGGTGTTCTTAGATACAACTTGAAATAGTTGTTTGAGGGTAAATGAGTATGTACTCATTAAAGTATAATTGTTAAAGTCAACATAACTAAATAACTTCTGTAAACTAATCTCTTATTAGTAATACACTAAATAAGGTAGTGAACGAATTGTGTTCATTTAAGAACTTTAAAAAAAAGACGAACGTACTATTAGTACTGGTCAGCTAAACAGATTACTCTGCGTACACATCCAGCCTATCAAGCTTGTAGTCTTCAAGCGTACTTCAGGGATTGTTCATCTTGGAGTTGGCTTCCCGCTTAGATGCTTTCAGCGGTTATCTCATCCGTGCGTAGCTACCCAGCGATGCTCTTGGCAGAACAACTGGTGCACCAGTGGCACGTTCAACCCGGTCCTCTCGTACTAGGGTCAACTCTCCTCAACAATCCTACGCCCACGGAAGATAGGGACCGAACTGTCTCACGACGTTCTGAACCCAGCTCGCGTACCGCTTTAAATGGCGAACAGCCATACCCTTGGGACCTGCTCCAGCCCCAGGATGCGATGAGCCGACATCGAGGTGCCAAACCTCCCCGTCGATGTGAGCTCTTGGGGGAGATCAGCCTGTTATCCCCGGCGTACCTTTTATCCTTTGAGCGATGGCCCTTCCACACAGAACCACCGGATCACTATGACCGTCTTTCGACTCTGCTTGACTTGTATGTCTCACAGTCAGTCCGGCTTATGCCATTATACTCTACGGTGGATTTCCAACCCACCTGAGCCGAACTTTGTAAGCCTCCGTTACTTTTTAGGAGGCGACCGCCCCAGTCAAACTACCCACCAGACATTGTCCTCGCACAAGATAATTGTACGGAGTTAGCTATCAAAATATTCAAGGGTGGTATCTCAAGGATGCCTCATCATAATCTGGCGACTATGAATCAATGGCTCCCACCTATCCTGCACATGAATATCCCGATAGCAGTGTCAAGCTATAGTAAAGGTGCACGGGGTCTTTCCGTCTTTCCGCGGGTAGGAGGAATTTTCACCTCCACTACAATTTCACTGGATCCATTGTTGAGACAGCTCCCATCTCGTTACGCCATTCATGCAGGTCGGTATTTAACCGACAAGGAATTTCGCTACCTTAGGACCGTTATAGTTACGGCCGCCGTTTACTCGGGCTTCAATTCATGCCTTCGCCGAAGCTAAGCAATCCTTTTAACCTTCGAGCACCGGGCAGGCGTCACACCCTATACATCCTCTTACGAGTTAGCAGAGTGCTGTGTTTTTGGTAAACAGTCGGGAGGGACACTTTGCTGCGACCCTAGAATGCTTGGGAGAGTAAATCTCTTAACATAAAGGGCACACCTTATACCGAAGATACGGTGCTATTTTGCAGAGTTCCTTAACAATGGTTCATCCACGCGCCTTAGAATACTCATCTCACCCACCTGTGTTGGTTTACGGTACGGGCAACATTACATCTCGTTTAGAGGCTTTTCTCGGCACGACAGTATCGACGATTCAAACCGCTCACCGAAGTGATTGGTCTGCCTGTAAGATCTCGGTCTCGTGTGAAGCGGATTTGCCTACTTCACGACCTACGTCCTTCGAGCCACTATTCCATCAGTGACCTCGTCTAACTCTATGCGTCCCCCCATCACTCAAACGATGTAATGTCGGTATAGGAATATTAACCTATTTGCCATCGACTACCCCTTTCGGACTCGTCTTAGGTCCCGACTAACCCTACGATGACGAGCATCGCGTAGGAAACCTTGGGTTTACGGCGAAGAAGATTCTCACTTCTTTTCTCGCTACTCATGCCTGCATGCTCACTTCCATCCGCTCCAGCACTCCTTACCGGTGTACCTTCAACGCTGAATGGAACGCTCTCCTACCACTTGGATAAATCCAAATCTAAAGCTTCGGTGCTTGTCTTAGCCCCGTTATATTTTCGGCGCAGAATCGCTAGACCAGTGAGCTGTTACGCTTTCTTTAAAGGATGGCTGCTTCTAAGCCAACCTCCTGGTTGTCACAGCAACTCCACATCCTTTTCCACTTAGACAAGACTTTGGGACCTTAGCTGTTAGTCTGGGTTGTTCCCCTCTCGACATAGGATTTTATCACCCTACGCCTGACTCCCGAGGTTACACATGAAGTATTCGGAGTTTGATAGGGTTTGGTACCGCGGTAAGCAGCCCTAGCCCTGTCAGTGCTCTACCCCTTCATGCTAATGCTCGAGGCTATACCTAAATATATTTCGGAGAGAACCAGCTATCACTAAGTTTGATTGGCCTTTCACCCCTATCCACATGTCATCCCAACAGTTTTCAACCTATACGGGTTCGGTCCTCCACTGGCTCTTACACCAGCTTCAACCTGCACATGGATAGATCACTTAGTTTCGGGTCTGCAGCATCTGACTAATTCGCCCTATTAAGACTCGCTTTCGCTACGGCTTCTCGTAAGATTAACCTTGCCAGATACCACAACTCGCAGGCTCATTATGCAAAAGGCAGTCCGTCACACTTGTATTACCGAAGTAATCCAATAGTGCTCCGAATGATTGTAAGCCATAGGTTTCAGGTTCTATTTCACTCCGCTCACCGCGGTCCTTTTCACCTTTCCCTCACGGTACTAGTTCGCTATCGGTCTGGTAGTAGTATTTAGGGTTGGAGGGTGGTCCCCCCATATTCAGTCAAGATAACACGTGTCCCGACCTACTCGTTCGATAATCTAGTACCACATAAATATTTTCGCTTACGGGAGTATCACCCTCTATGCCCAGTCTTTCCAAACTGTTCTGCTAATATCTATGCTATCACTATCCGCCCTATTCCCTTTTCGCTCGCCGCTACTATGGGAATCTCGTTTGATTTCTCTTCCTTCAGGTACTGAGATGTTTCACTTCCCTGAGTTCGCCTCATATAAATATGATAACATGAATCGCTCCATGCTGGGTCGCCCCATTCAGAAATCCCCGGATCAAAGCTTATTGGCAGCTCCCCGAGGCTTTTCGCAGCCTATTACGTCTTTCATCGCCTCTACCAGCCAAGGCATCCACCTATGGCCCTTAATATCTTTTTATTCTATATTGCGTTCACTACCTTATTTAATGTACTATGTACTTAGAAAATAAGGTTGATGATTCTATCTGTTTATTGTAGTTATTTAGTTTAATTATATTTCTATAATTAAGTTGTTGACTTTAACAATTGTAATTTAATGAACTTTTTGGTTTAAAAACCAAATATAAACTTTCTAATTTAAAAGCTTATATTTGAATTTTAATATTTTAGGATATATAGTTTCACTGATATGGTGGGCCTACCTGGACTTGAACCAGGGACCTCACCCTTATCAGGGGTGCACTCTAACCAGCTGAGCTATAGGCCCTAAAGTGTACTATCTAAGTCAAATGAAATAGATCACTGAAAACTAAGCAAGAAGAAGAACTAATATAAAACATATGAGATTTTCTCGTGTTGCAGCAATCAAACGAATGATTCTGCTTTACTCTAGAAAGGAGGTGATCCAACCGCAGGTTCTCCTACGGTTACCTTGTTACGACTTCACCCCAGTCGCTAATTCCACCGTAAGTGGTAGCCTCCCGAAGGTTAGCTTCCCAATTTCGGGTGAAATCAACTCCCATGGTGTGACGGGCGGTGAGTACAAGACCCGGGAACGTATTCACCGTAGCATTGCTGATCTACGATTACTAGTGATTCCAGCTTCAAGCAGTCGAGTTGCAGACTGCTATCCGAACTGAGAGACGCTTTATGAGATTGGCTCCACCTCGCGGTATCGCAACTCTCTGTACGCCCCATTGTAGCACGTGTGTAGCCCAAGCCATAAGGGCCATGATGACTTGACGTCGTCCTCACCTTCCTCCTTCTTGCGAAGGCAGTCTCAATAAAGTGCCCAGCTTAACCTGCTGGCAACTATTGACGAGGGTTGCGCTCGTTGCGGGACTTAACCCAACATCTCACGACACGAGCTGACGACAGCCGTGCAGCACCTGTTTTCATGTTCCCCGAAGGGCACCGGTCCATCTCTGGTCCGTTCAATCAATGTCAAGGCTTGGTAAGGTTCTTCGCGTATCTTCGAATTAAACCACATGCTCCACCACTTGTGCGGGTCCCCGTCTATTCCTTTGAGTTTTAATCTTGCGACCGTACTCCCCAGGCGGTTCACTTAATCTGTTAAGTGCATCACCGAGATGACTAGCATCCCGACGACTAGTGAACATCGTTTAGGGCGTGGACTACCGGGGTATCTAATCCCGTTTGCTCCCCACGCTTTCACACCTTAGCGTCAGTAATGTTCCAGGAGATCGCCTTCGCTTTAGGTATTCCTAGTGATATCTACGGATTTTACCCCTACACCACTAATTCCATCTCCCCCTCCCATACTCTAGGTAACCAGTTTCCAATGCAGTTCTATGGTTGAGCCATAGGATTTCACATCAGACTTGGCTTCCCGCCTACGTGTCCTTTACGCCCAGTGATTCCGAATAACGCTTGCACCCTCCGTATTACCGCGGCTGCTGGCACGGAGTTAGCCGGTGCTTATTCATATGCTACCGTCATTTTCTTGACATATAAAAGGAGTTTACACACCGAAATGCGTCATCCTCCACGCGGCGTTGCTGCATCAGAGTTTCCTCCATTGTGCAATATTCCTCACTGCTGCCTCCCGTAGGAGTCTGGTCCGTGTCTCAGTACCAGTGTGGCGGATCATCCTCTCAAACCCGCTACCCGTCATAGCCTTGGTAGTCTCTTACACTACCAACAAGCTGATGGGATATAGACCGATCTCTTAGCGAAAAACTTTCCCAACTCTTATTATAAAGAGAAGGAGTATCCAGTATTAATCATCGTTTCCAATGGCTATCCCAGACTAAGAGGCACGTTATCTATATATTACTCACCCGTGCGCCACTAATCCACCTAGCAAGCTAGGCTTCATCGTTCGACTTGCATGTGTTAAGCACGCCGCCAGCGTTCATTCTGAGCCAGGATCAAACTCTCCATAATTAAATGAAAAGAAAAAGTAAATTTATTACTGATCTTTTGCCCAAGAATTAAAATTCATTGGCTTTGTTTTTACTCGTATCAAAACTGCTTAAAGTCCTTGATCAGAGCTTCCAATATTCCGAAAAATATTGAAGTATAGTTATCTATACTATTTCAAAGGGAACTAAAAAGATAAATCTTCTTAGAGTTCAAAATAGAATAGACGGTTGTTGTTTTATTAGTTATTTCTAAATAATTAAACTATTGTTGTTAAACATTAGTCTTCTTACTTGCTTAGTTTTCAATGATCTCAAACTGTCTCTTAACTCTTCAACATGAAGGGCTCGTAACCTCGTTTTAAACAAGGTGTCTCTGTTTGTGGATGGGAATTATAGGGTCATACTACTTAGAGTTTGCTTAAGTTGTGGAAGGAATTGGAAAGACTTTTTAGTTTATTCTTATTGCACCTAAATAGCGGCTAGGATTTACAAATCCAGCCACCACCGATAAGTTTATTATCATCATAAAATACAGCAGCTTGACCAACTGCCACACCAAAAACACCATCATGTAAAGTCACTGATGCTTTGCCATCTTTGATTACTACATGACAATTAACTGCTGTTGTTCTATATCTAAGTTTGACTGTTGTATTAAACTCTGTTTCATCATTAAACATATTAAGATTGTCTAGTTCTACAGAGTAACAAGCTAAGTCCTCTTTTTTACCAACAACAATCTGGTTTTTTACGGGGTCAATACTAAGAACAAAGTGAGGATCATGTGCACCACGAACAGTAAAACCTTTACGTTTTCCAATCGTATAGTGCATATAACCTTTATGCTCGCCCACTACATTACCCTCTTTATCAAGAACATCCCCTGGGTTATCTACTTCCACATGTTTTTTTAACACATCAGTATATGTTGTCTCTACAAAACATATTTCACTTGACTCAGGCTGAGATGAAAAAGATTCTAAACCTTCTATAGAAGCTGCTTTTGCTTTAATATCTTTCTTATGAAGTTCACCTAATGGAAACTTCAATCTAGGTAGCATTTCTTTTTTTACATAAAATAGAAAGTAACTTTGATCTTTTGTATCATCATCTGCTTGATAAAAATACTCACCATCTGTTTTGATATAATGACCAGTAGCTAAATACTTAGCACCAATCTCATCAGCAAAGTCTATCATTGCACCAAACTTCATTGTACGATTACAAAGTGCACATGGGTTTGGTGTTTTACCCTCAGCATAAGTGTCAATAAAAGGTTGATATACATTTTTCTTGAATTTTTCTTGTAAATCTAATATATGTAGTTTTACACCAATCTTATCAGCAGCTTTTTGTGCACGAGCTTGGTGAATCTCATGATAGCCTGGTTTTGAGTGAAGTTTCATATATAAACCCTCTACCTCGTAACCCTCATCTTTTAACATTAATGTCGTTATGGTGGAATCTACACCACCACTCATTCCGACTAGTACTTTTTCTTTCATTATTTCCTCAAACTTGATAAAGACTTATAATAACTTGTATCCTTAAGTCCTATATTTTCTAAAACTTCTACTTGATTCAATAGCGAAACTTCTATCTCATCTACTACATCTACCAAATCATCTGTTAAACATATGATCTCTAAATCTTCTTGATCAATCATACCCTCATCCAAAAGCTTCTCTTTTATAAATTGTAATAAAGGTTGATAAAATTCACTACCAATCAAAAAAATTTTCACACCAGTCACTTTTCTTGTTTGCACTAAAGTTAATGCTTCAAAAAGTTCATCTAATGTTCCAAAGCCACCAGGGAAAATAACATAAGCCATTGAGTACTTTACAAGCATCACTTTACGTGAAAAAAAGTAATCAAATGTAAGCTTTTTACTTGTGTATTTATTTAATTTTTGCTCAAAAGGAAGATCAATGTTTAATCCTATAGATTCTACATCATGCTTATGTGCACCTTTATTAGCGGCTTCCATTATACCAGGACCACCACCAGTCATGATATTATATCCCCTTCCAGCTAAAAGCGAAGCTAGTTTTTTTGCCTGATTATAATATTTAGAATCTTTTGTAGTTCTAGCACTACCAAAGATAGTAACAGTAGGGCCTAAGTCACAAAGCTCATCAAAACCTTTAACAAAGTCAGCAATAATTTTAGAAACACTCCATACATTTGCTGACTTTATATCCTTGATATACTTTTTTGTTAATTCATTTTCTTTATTCATAGTTTTATGAATTTAACTGTGATAGTCGTTCTTTTTTAGTTCCAATTGTTGTAATTTGCACACCGAAATTTCCATCAACAATTACAACTTCACCCTCAGCTATTACATGGTTATCAACTAAAATCTCAAGTGGATCATTTGCAAGTTGATTTAATTCAATTACTGAACCTATATCCATATTTAAAACATCTTTTAATAACATGCTTTTTTTACCAATTCGTACTCTTACAGGAAGTTTTACATCCATAATTAGAGCTATATTATTTAACTCCCCCTTATTGAGCGAAATATTTCCAGATGACATACCACCACTAGAGTCAAGATATTCACTTCTAATATCAGCTATTTTAGGTTCACTTATATACTTTCCATCAAAGGCATCATTCAGTTTCTCATCAATAATGAACATAAATAGGGAGTCTAATGACTCAAGAGTAAATTTGTAAACATACATTTTAGCAAAGTCTTCTAAACTCACTTCCCCTGTATCTGTAATATTTTCAACACTTAAAACACTAAAAAAGAGAACCGGTAACTCTTTTTGTCCAGAGAGTGAAGTTGAAATTGCACCAAAAATATTTGATACAACTTCTTTTATTGCATCCATATCATCTTGGTTCATACTGTCTCTCTCACTTACCTCTTCGCCCATCATCATATCAGAAAGGTAAGCTACTAACTTTAGTGGTAAAGCAATCATCAAATTTGCATCTAGATCACCACTGACACTAAGCTTAACAAGAGCAATAGAAGGAGCAATATTAGAGATGATACTTAATTCTTGTTCTTCTTTTAACTCTAAAGATGGAGCTACTCCAATAAGTGCTTCGATAGTTGCACTAGTTTCATCTTCAAATAGTTTTATAAACTCATGCATTATTAAACTCCTCTAAATTATCTTCTTGTATATCATCTATAACTTCTCTTGTGCCTAGAATTTCATTTTGACGTTCTTTTTCAAAGTTTTCTAAGGCACGTTTTACAGCATCTTTTTCTGTATCTATTACTTCAGTAATCGAAATAGATTTTCTAAAACGGCGCAGTCCTATTTCCCCAAGAAATCTCTTTTTTCCATCTATGCTCACAGTAACAATATCATCTGCTACACTTGAGAGTCTTAGTACATCACCCACCTGCAACTCTAATATATCAGCTAATGTTAAATCTGCATTCCCTAAGTTCGCTTCAATATCTACCTTAGCACCACCAAGGAGTACCCGAAGCTCTGTGTTTCGACTTTTTTTAGAACTTCCCTCATTTAACATCAAGTCATGAGCTCCAAGTTTTGGTAGTACTCGCTCTAGCGCAATAACTGGATAACATACATTCATTATACCAGAGCTCTCTCCAATAATAATCTCCATAACAACCATAACAACAATTTCATTTTGTGCAACAATTTGAACAACATTAGGACTTGACTCTTGAGACTCAATTGTTGGAGAAATGTCCATAACTGGTTTCCAAGCCTCTTTAAGTGTACTCATCATAACGTGTAAGATTGTTTCAAAAAGTGAACATTCTATATCTGAAAACTCACGAGAGCTATCAAAAGGTTCACCATTCCCACCAAGTAAACGGTCAAGCATTGGAAAAGCGATAGAGGGATTAATTTCAAGAATTCCACTTCCTTCAAGCGGTTCAAGAGAAAAAATATTAAATGAAGTTGGATTAGATATAGACATCAAGAATTCACCATATGACATTTGATCTACTGAATGAAGCTTTATCTCAACTATGGAACGCATAATAGCTGAAATTTGTGAGGCTAAATTTCTTGCCATTTTATCGTGTACACTACGAAAAGCACGAAGTTGTTCTTTTGAGACTTTATTTGGTCTCTTAAAGTCATATGGTGTAACTTGTCGCTGGGAGAGAAATTCTTCTTCCCCAGTTTCCAGGACATCATCATCTTCATCAACTACGACATCCAGTAGTGCATCAATCTCTTCTTGTGAAAGTATGTCTGCCATTTTATACTCCTATACTTTCTTTAATTTTTTGTATAACCGACTTATGAATCTGAGAAATACGAGACTCAGTTATATCTAAAATATTACTAATCTCTTTGAGTGTCAACTCTTCAAAATAATAGAGTTGAATAGTCATCTGTTCTCTCTCTTTATATGTACTTAAAATAGTTTTTATAACATCTATAAGTTGCTCTCTTTCTACTTTAGCTAAAGCTGCACCTTCATCACCAACATGAAGTTGGTCATGTAGAGGCATAACGGTATAAATACTTGAAGCGATACGTGCATCATGTACCTTTTCAACACTTTCTTCTAACAACTCAGCCAGCTCTGTATCTGTTGGTTCTTCATCATGAGTCAAAAGATGTTCTTCTACTATAGCATCAATGGATTTCACAAGTTTACGACTAGCACGGCTTAAGATATCTAAACTTCTCAAATAATCAAGCATCGAGCCATAGACTCTTTTTTTAGCATAGCCCCAAAAAGAATCATTCAATACTTCATCATAACGACGTGCAAGTTTGATTAGTACTTCTGTACCTATAGCTGAAAGATCTGAGAAGTCAACACTACTTGGAAGCCTTTCTTTAAGACGGTAAGCCATGGCTTTAACTGCAGGAAGGTACTGAATTGCTAGTTCATCTTCTTTATGTTTTAAATCATTTGTATAGGTATTAGAGGTCATGCGACTTTTTCACCATAATCATCTGAGTTCATCTTAATAGCAGCATCAGTAATTTTAATTGCAGAATCTATTAAATGTTCACGCTTATTTATTTCTTTAACAAAGATATCTAAATCAGACTCATGTCTATCTCTAGGGAAAGAATATACCCTTCCTGTTAAGGTTTTATAATATAGGGCAATTATTATATGTGAGAATAGATAAAAGAAGATTGTTATTAATGATGTATATATAAATAAACCACTAGCATCAAAGGATTTTAATATACCAAATATTATTCCTACAAAGAATCCCTGAACTGTAAAAAAATAGACATAATTTTCACCTAACATTTACTACCCCAAATTCTATTAAAAATGTTGTATAAGTCTCTTAAATAGACCAGAGAGACCACTTTCATTGGAACTAACCAGCATATTTCGTTCCAGCTTCTTTAGTATTTTTATAACTATTACTTCTATATCTCTTGCTGGCTGAGAAGCCGGATACTGTGAACAAAAAAGTGCTCTTTGTTTTACGCAAGAAGAAACCTTTATATCTGTATTAATTTTACCTATCAGCTGAAGATTAAGATTTGACTTTATATTAGCATTTGCAACTTTTTTAATTTTCTCAAATATCCCGATAGCCTCTTTTTCATTTTTTACTTGGTTCATAATCATACTCACATCATTACGAAGTGTTGCAATAGTTTTTATAGTAGCATATGCATCTGTAATTGCAGCTGGATCTGGTACAGTTACTACTATAACATCATCTGCTATATTCAAAAACATTTGTATATGCTCCCCTATTCCTGCACCTGTATCAATAATCATAACATCAAGTTTATCTAAAACTTTTGCTTCTTCCATAAAACGTTCAAACAAAGCTAAATCCGAGTATTTTAATATCTCATCACCACTCTCTCCTGGAATAAGAATTAAATTTCTCGTGATAGGAATTAAAATATCACTGACAGTCGCTTCACCTTTGAGCACATGTAAAATATTCTTCTTAATTTTAACATTAAACATCACATCAAGATTTGCAAGACCAATATCTGCATCAAAAATACCAACATTGAGTCCCTTTTGCGAAAGTGCATATGCCAGGTTTGAGCTAATCGTACTCTTCCCAACACCACCCTTACCACTTGTGATAGCAATAAAACGTGTCTTTTTAGATGTAGCTTTTAGCCCATTCGAACTTGATGCTACTAACTCTTCAAGCTTTTGAGCTTGATGACCTATCATGCTTTGCTCCTATTAAAACCATTAAGTAAACAGTCAACTAAAAAATCACTACTAGCACAGACCAAATCTTCGGGTACTTCTTGTCCAACTGAAAAGTAAGATATAGGTTTTTTTGTCTCATAACCGAGTGAAAATATATTTCCAAAACCCATAGTCTCATCTAATTTTGTAAACATCAAACTATCAATTCCTAAGGTAGAAAAATTATCATATGTAACTTGCAAGTCTTCATACTTAATTGAACTTGGCATTACAAGTACTACTTCTACTTCATACTCTGTACTATTAGCATCCAAACACTCATGAATTTTCTCTATTTTCCCCTTGTCATAAGGCGAAGAACCCATAGTATCTATTAAAATATAATCACAATAACGCAAAGAGTCTAAAGCACTTGTAAATTCTGGAGGACCTACCACAGTCTCAATACCTAGTTTCATCATTCTTGCATACTGCATTAACTGTTCAACTGCACCAATTCTATATGTATCAAGAACAACTAAACCTACCTTATGCTTTTTTTGCATTAAAAAAGAGTAACGAGCTGCAAGTTTTGCAATACTTGTAGTTTTACCAACACCTGTTGGTCCAACAAGCATAATAACTTTTTTCGTGCCCATACTTAAAACTGGTTCTCTTCGTATTGGAACCATTTTACGTAGTATTGTTTGAAAGTAGCGTTTGACCGTTACTGAGTTCTCACGCATTTTAAATGGCATATGCTCTAAAGTGATTTTCATCAACTCATCAAGATGTTTTTTATTCATACCGCTCTGAGAAGCTAGACGATAAATCTCAGCAAATTCTGCTGGTATTTGACTTGCAATATCTGGTCCTTTTTCATCCCAAAACATATTTTGAATAATTTTAACTTTATCTGTAAGTTTATTTATTTCTGATTTTATCTCTTTCAGCTCTTTTGGTTCAGGTATGGGCACTACTTGTTTATATATTTCTCTTGAAGGTGTCATATACTCGGCAATTGGATCATCTGCTACTCTAGAGACTTTTGCTATCTGCTCCGCTGCATTAGAGAGATTAAAAAGGACATCTTGACTCTCTTCTTTTAGTGGTCGTTGCTGAGAAAGTGGTTTTGTAGCTTTTTTATATGTTGAGGGAAGCATATCTTCTTCTATCCCTATCACAATTTCATACAATGCTTCTTTTCCAAAAGCTTTTTTACGCACTTCTTTGGTCTCGATAAGCATACCCTCATCACCAATTTCAAGTTTCGCTTTTTTAAGTGCTTGAGATGGAGTAGAACCTGTAAATGTTAATATTTTCATAAATACAGACCTGAAAGAGGAATAAGTACACTTTCACGCTCCATCCATGCAGGGTGAGGAAGTGTTAGCTTATCTGTATTCATTACTAAATTATCGAAAAATATAATATCCAAATCTAATGTCCTTGGTGCGTTAGAAAAACTTCTTTTTCTACCAAATTTCTTCTCTAGTCTCATTAAATAATCTAGGAAAACTTTAGCATTCATTGATGTCTTTATCACGATAATTGTATTTAAGAAATCCCCTTGTTCCGTAAAACCAAAAGGAGGATTCTTCAAAATTAACGATGTTTGTGTAAGTACAACTCTTTTATCTTTTTGTATCTCAAAAAAAAGATGCTCAAAACGGCGTTGAACATCTCCAATATTTCCACCAACACCTACAACAACTTGATGTCTGTGCTGGCAAGTTTGTTTACTAAACCATGGAAAATGCTTTGAGGAGTAAACACTTAGTCTTTCACTTAAAGAGTGTTTTAAAGGCATAAATTATGCTTATTTAGCCTGAGCTTCTTGAGCTACTTTCATCTCATTCATAATTTGTAGCATACCCATCATTGCTAGGTGGTAACCAAAAGGACCAAAACCTACAACTGATGAAGTACATACTGGTGCGATCATATTCTCTTTTCTAAAATCTTCACGTCTGTGAATGTTTGAGATATGTACTTCAATAGTTGGAATACTTACAGCACTTATTGCATCACGAATAGCGATAGATGTGTGAGTATAAGCAGCTGCATTAATAATAATTCCATCAGCTTCACCATAACACTCTTGAACCTTGTCAACAAGTTCACCCTCTAAATTACTTTGAAAAAATTCTATTTCAGCAGCATTTTGATTTGCTACATCTTTCATCTGGGCATGTATTTGCTCTAGTTTCATTGGACCATAAATATTTTGTTCTCTTACACCTAGCATATTTAAGTTAGGACCTTGAATAACTACTATTTTCATTAATTAACCTTTGTATAGTCTTGTTTAGAGCCATTTTATCGAAATTAATATTAAAAGTGTATAATCAAGCTAATAGATTACAAATAAAGATGAGAAAAATGCAAATAATCACACCACATTTTATATATTTTAAAGACAGAATTAGTACAAATTTATCTATCGCTTATCATAAGACTATAAAGAGAATAGCCCCTATAGAAGAACTCCGAGCAGAGTTTCCTGATGCTAAAGTCACAACACTAAGAGAAAATTCTCTTTTAATGCCTGGACTTATAAATGCTCATGTCCATATAGAGTTTTCTGCAAATAAAACACATCTAAGTTATGGTGATTTTATGTCTTGGTTGTACAGTGTAATTGAGAATCGTGAAGAGTTAATTGGTGGCTGTAATAAAGATTGTATGAATAAAGCTATTGACTCCATGCTTAACAATGGTATCACTACATTTGGTGCAATTAGTTCATATGGGATGGACTTGGAAGCTTGCGAAAATGCCAAACAAAATGTTATTTATTTTAATGAACTTATTGGTTCCCAAGCAACAATGGCAGATACACTTTTTACAGACTTCTTATCGCGTTTAGATGCTTCTAAACGAATTAAACGCAGTGGATTTCAAGCTGGAATTGCTATTCACTCTCCCTATGCAGTGCATCCTGTTTTAATTAACAAAGCACTTGCTATTGTAAAGAGTGAAAAGTTACCTCTCACAGCACACTTTATGGAGAGTCAAGCCGAAAGAGACTGGCTTGATACAAGTGATGGGGAATTTAAAAAGTTTTTTGTCGACTTACTCAAACAAGAAAAACATGTGAGTAATGCAAATGAGTTTTTAGAGCATTTCGAGGGAACACCTACCTTACTTACTCACGGGGTACAAGCTTCAGAGGAAGAACTCGATATTATAAAAACAAGTAGACATACCATTATACATTGCCCTATTTCAAATCGATTACTTGGAAATCCAACTCTTGATATAAAAGCCTTAAATGATAAAAACATACGGTGGATAGTTGCCACTGATGGTCTGAGTTCAAACTATAAACTTGACCTTTTTGAAGAGATGAAAATATCTCTATTTATGCACTCAGCAGCACCTCTTTTGGAGTTTGCCAAAGCCCTAATAGATGGTGTAACTATAAATGCTGCTGAGGCACTTGGAATAAATGCAGGTGAAATTGCAGAGGGTAAAAATGCAGATATGCTTGTACTAGACTTAGAGAGTGAACCCAGTGAAGAGTTAGCCATTCATTTAATACTTCATCGTTATAATATCTCTAAGGTTTACATAAACGGTCAACTAGAAAAAGGAGAACTATAAATGAGCTTTATTAAAAAACTATTTTTACCAATTACACTTCCTATGAAATTTATTCAAGAGCATTTCAAAGCAATGCTCTTTTTATTACTACTTTTTTTACTCTTTGCACCAGAAAATGAGCAGAGTTTACATACAAATAATCTCCAAGAGATAAGTCTAGTCGGTCTGATAATGGACTCGACAGATATTGTCGCTAAAATCGATGCAGCTACAAATAATGACTCTATAAAAGGTGTTCTTTTAAGTGTAAATTCCCCAGGTGGAGCAGTTGCACCTTCCATAGAGATAGCATATGCGGTCAAACGCTTAAAAGCTAAAAAACCTGTTGTAGCTTATTCCCAAGGAACTATTGCTAGTGGAAGTTACTATGCAAGTATCTGGGCAGATGAGATCATCGTAAACCCAGGAAGTATGGTTGGAAGTATCGGTGTCATTATGAAAGGTACTGATTTAAGTGAGGTTATGCAAAAAATTGGTATAAAAACACAGGGTGTCTATGCTGGAAAATATAAAGAGTTAGGAACAACAGATAGACCTTGGTCTGATTATGAAGTCAACGAGTTAAATAAAGTCATTCAAGGAACATATGATATGTTTACAGCAGATGTTGCAGATGCGAGGGGTCTAGACCTTAAAAAACGCGACTTTTATGCAAACGCTCATATTTTTACAGCTAAACAAGCTATGGAAGTTGGTTTAGTTGATTCTCTTGGTGTCGGTTTTGATGCAAAAAAAAGAGTAGTAGAACTTAGTGGGGTTGAAGATCCTATATGGAATAAAGAAGACAAGTTTGATAAGTTACTAAAAAAGCTTTCCGCATCTACTGCTGTCACACTCCATACTTACTTTCCAAGTATGGTTTTAAGATAAAACTGTATGACCAAAAGGTGAGTGAGACTTAAGACTCAGTCACCTCTAGGTATGAGAATTCATGCTCACCATAAGAAATGCACCTAAAACTTGAGAAAGAAAATATTTTACTTTTATCCTTTCTGTAATGTCAAAAAAATCTGAATATATCATCTGATATTTTCCTTATGTATTACTTTTGCACTAATACGAACGGTGTCACTTTGTACTTCAAACACATCATCAAGACTTAAAACTGATATATCTATAACTTTAGCATTTCGTGAGAGTTGTGCAAAACCTGTTTTTGTTTTAAACTTTGGATTGTTAGACTCTAAAACTTTTTGTAAATTAAGCACTTGTGTTTGGGCAATATGTACTTGAGTATTTATTGCCTGGGGTAATTGCTGCTTTAGTCTGACTAACTCTCTTTCATACCCATGCACATTAAAATTCATAGATTGAGAAAAACTCTCTATGAGTTGTTGTACCTCTTCTTCTCTTTGAGCTAATTTTTTATCCACGGAGTGCTGAGAAAATGAATTTTTCACATGTTCAAGTTCTTGAGATTTAGTATGGATTTTTTGCCGCAGTGTTTGTTCTAGCTGTGAGATAATAGAATCTATATACTGATATAGCTCATTAGTATCAGGTAAACAAATCTCCATAGCAGCACTTGGAGTTGCAGCTCTTACATCTGAGACGAAGTCACTTATCACCCAGTCTATCTCATGCCCAACAGCAGATATAACTGGTGTTCTAGTATTAAAAATAGCATCTGCCACTATTTCTTCATTAAACGCCCATAAGTCTTCTATACTTCCACCACCACGCCCAACTACTAAGATATCATATTCTTTACTATCAGCTACTCTCACTGAGTTTGAGATAGCATTAGCTGCACTATCACCTTGAACCAAAACATCGTATATATCAATCTCTATATTTTTATAACGACTATTTGCCACTCTTAACATATCTTGCAGAGCTGCACCTGTCGCTGAAGTAATTAGAGCTATACGAGATGGAAATTTTGGAAGTAGCTTTTTTATATCAGTGTTAAAATAACCTTTCTCTGATAACTTTTGTTTGAGTTGTTCATAAGCAAGAGCTAATGCACCCTGTCCTGCAGGCTCAATACTAAAACAGTTAAGCTGATACGAGCCACGAGGTTTGTAAAGTGTAAGTGCTGCATTTATAACAACTTTCATGCCCTCTTCAAGACGGAACTTCAACTTTGAAGCATTTCCACGAAACATTACACAACTAATCACAGATGAACTATCCTTGAGTGTAAAATAAATATGTCCTGAGTTATGAAAAGTGATACGAGAGAGTTCACCTTCTATAAGTACTTGAGTAAAGCTTGTCTCCAAGAGACTTTTTATCTGTTCGTTAAGAGCAGATACTGAAAGTGTCAACATAAAATACTTATTTTTTACGTGCTATAAGCAGTGTAGATATATCCATAGAGAAACTTTTTGTATAAAGTATTTCAAATCCTGCATTTTCTAATTCTTTTTGCATATTAACAACTGTAGAAAAATCTTCTATTGAGTTTGGCAAGTATTCATAGGCTTCGAGGTTTTTAGAGATAAATCCACCTACTTTTGGCAAAATTTTATTTGTATAAAAGTTCATGATTTTACTCAGAAATGAAGGGTTTTCATTTTTCATAAACTCTAATATTACAACTAATCCATCTTTTTTCAGTACGCGGTGAAACTCAAGTAGTGCGTCTTCTCTCTCTACTACATTACGTATACCATAAGTAATACTAAGAATATCAGCATCCTCGTCAGGTAAAGGAAGCTCTGTCGCTTTAGCTATTTTGTAATTAAACTTAGGATATTTTTTTCTTGCAACATCAACCATACCAGTTGAAGGGTCTATACCAATAATTTCACCTAGTGCTATTCCAGACTTCTCAGCACGATCACGCCAAAACTCCATCATATCTCCAGTCCCACAAGCCACATCAACTATTTTATCAATAGAAGTAGAAGCTGAAAAATCATATGACAAGTCACATGCTTTTCTTCTCCATGACTTGTCAATACCCATACTCATAACACGATTAGCAGTATCGTAAGTTAGAGCTATATCATCAAACATCTCAACAATTTTTTCTTGTTTTGCATCGTTTTTTTTACCTTGAGAACTCATTTATATCCTTTTCATCCACAGAATTATATCTTGCTTATCTTGCCTAATATTTAAAATATCAAACTTATCTTCGCTTACATCAAATTTATTTGAACCACCAAAACTAGGAGCTAAATAACAGAGGTAATAATCCACAATATCACGAGTAAGCTTATACATTAAACTTGTCCCTTCAATCATAATATTTTTATAGTTTTTGAGTCTTGTAAAATCATTCTCTATAAAAACTTTCCTACCCTTGACATTAAAAAGAGGAATACTTTTATCAAACTCTTTTTCTCGTGAATAAATTAAAATATCAGGAGCCTTACCATCTACAAGTCTAGCATCAAGGATTGGTCTATCTACTCTAACTGTATTACCACCAATCACAAGTAAATCGCATACACTCCTCATAGTATGCACATCAGTTCTAGACTCTATTGAACTAATATTTCCATTATCTGTCGTAGCATTTAATCTTTGTGCCCATTTAAAATAGATAAAATTTTCTTCTAAACTTCTTTTAAATGGTAGAAGTAAAGCATCACACTCTTTTTGTAATAACTCAGAATAAACCATACAAAAGTTTTCTATTAAAATTGCATTACCATTTTGAGCTATTTTATTTGTATCATATGAGCCTACATAGACTTCTTTAATGCCAAGAGCACTAATGAGTGAAGCACATGAAGGAGTTTTCCCGTAGTGAGCACATGGTTCAAGTGTTGTAAAAAGTTTTATGTTTTTGAAAATATTATTATGATTAGAGAGGAGGTAATTATGAGTATCAAGAGATGAAGTAAGTGTTAAGATAGATTTATCATTTGTAAGTTTATAGTATGCGGATTTTAGTGCATTTACTTCAGCATGAGCTTCACCTGAGCGGTGATGAGCCTCAACGGCTAAAATTTCCCCACTTTCTCCAACAAGGCAAGCACCTACAGCTGGATTTGGATAGGTTAAACCTTGATACTTCCAAGCCTCATTGAGAGCTAGGTTCATATAAAAGTTATTATCTATTAACATCTAAGAATATCTTACCACTCGAAATATGTTTTTGCTTTAATTATGTCGTTAAACTCAACTTCAGCAGTTTCTTCAGCACTCTCTACAAATACTTTAGAACCTTCTACTTTAAGTAAAACACCCCTAGTTTTCTCTTTACCACTATGCAAGATAGATACTTTTTCACCAATACTTTTTTTGAAGTGCCCGATGTTCATGAGTTTACGCTCAATTCCAGCAGTTCCAACTTCCAGTCTATAGTCACCTGAAACAGGTGGAGTAACATCTAAAAGAGGAGAGATCATATGAGTAATTTCAACACAAGTATCAAGACTAACTCCCTTGCGTTTTCCATCTTCTACTTCTTTTGACATAATACTAATACGATAAATAGTCTCGTCATTTTCACTTACAATAACTGCATCATATAGTTCTAAATCAACTGATTTAACTATTGATTCTATATCACTTTGTAGGCTCATGCTTCTTCCTCATCTTTATTTCTTTTAGCTATTTTACTAAAAAGGTCATCTATATTTTTAGACTTTTCTAACTGCTCATCGAACTCAAAAGTAAAGGTAGGACATCTATACCAACCCTGATCTTTTAAACAGAATGTCTCAACAATAGGACGGGCTTTTCTTAAAAGTTTAAGATAATCACGTTTTTCTTGTTCTTTTAGTTGATGGGGATTTATATAAACTTTTGCATCACTTTTTCCACGAGAACATTTAACTTCAAGAATGTCTAATTCATGAAGTCTTTTGTCATTCATCTGTCCAAGTGCTTTAGGGACTAACTCTAAAAGAACTGATTCAGTCCTTTTGAGTTTTATTTGTGCTTCTGTCATGAGGTTTAGAGCTCTACTTTTTGCTCAACTTTCTTGAATGTTTCAAGAACATCCCCAGGTATAACATCATCATAACCACTGATAACAACACCACACTCATAACCGTTACCGATTTCATCAACATCATCTTTAAAGCGTTTAAGTGAAGTAAGCTCACCTTCGTAATGAACAACACCATCACGAATAACACGAACCATACCACCACGGATAAGACGACCATCAACAACAACACAACCAGCAACAACACCCTTAGGTATTTTAAACACTTCTTTAACTTCTGCTTGACCAGTATTTTCTTCAGTATATTTTGGAGACATCATACCAGTAAGCATACCAGTGATATCATCTATAAGTTGATAGATAATTGAGTAAGTCTTAATCTCAACACCTTTTTGTTTAGCTGCTGCTTTAACTGTACCTGTTGGACGAACATTAAATCCAAGAAGCACACAGTTTTCAGAGTTGTTAACAAGCTCAACATCATTTTCAGTAATTCCACCAACTCCACTAGAAATGATATTAACTTTAACTTCATCATTTCTCATACTTAGAATAGAAGAACGAATAGCTTCAAGTGTACCGTGAACATCAGTTTTAAGTACAACTTTAAGAGACTTAAGTTTACCCTCTTTAATCATCGCTGTCATATCTTCTAGAGAAGATTTAGTAGAGATTGAAAGTTCTTTATGTCTATCATATTCGTGACGTTTAAGAGCAAATGCTTTTGCTTCTTTCTCATCTTCCATAACTGTCATAACTTCACCAGATGCTGGAACTTCGTTAAGTCCTGCAATAACTGCTGTATGTGAAGGTAAAAGAGTTTTAATCTGTTTTTTATTTTCATCAAGCATAGCTTTAACACGACCATAAGCCGCACCACAAACAACATAATCTCCAACTTTAAGAGTACCGTTTTGAACGATAACCGTAGCAACTGGACCACGACCTTTTTCTAAAGAAGATTCTATAACAGCAGCTTTCGCAAGTGCATTTGTATTTGCTTTAAGTTCTAAGATTTCAGCAGTAGTAAGGATGTTTTCAAGTAAATCCTCAATACCCATTCCTGATTTAGCAGATACTGGAATAAATTCTACATCTCCACCCCAGTCTACAGGGTTAATTCCATGTTCAGCCATCTGACCTTTAACCATGTCTGGTTGTGCAGTCTCTTTATCCATTTTGTTCAGAGCAACGATAATCGGAGCACCTGACTCTTTAGCTAATTTAATAACTTCAAGAGTTTGTGGTTTAACACCATCATCAGCAGCAACAACGATAACAATAATATCTGTTATATCTGTACCTTTTTGACGCATATGACTAAATGCAGCATGTCCCGGTGTATCGATAAAAGTAATCGCTTTACCTTTTTGCTCAACTGTATAAGCACCGATATGTTGTGTAATACCACCAGCTTCACTATCTGTAACTTTTGCTTCACGAATAGCATCAAGAAGTGATGTCTTACCATGGTCAACATGTCCCATAATAGTAATAATTGGAGCTCTCTCAGTAGCATCTGGATCCTCTTCAATATCGTCAACTTCTTGAGTAAATTCATCTTTAGGATCGATTATAGTTACTTCAACTTCAAACTCTTCAGAAAGAATCTCTATCTCATCATTTCCAAGGAAATCATTCTTAGTCATCATCATACCAAGATCAAAAAGAACTTTAATGATGTCAGACATAGGACGTTTAAGAGCTTCTGCAAACTCGTAAACACGAATATCTTCAGGAATTTCTACGTGAGTTACAATCTCTTCTTCTTGAGTTATTTTTGCATATTTCTTACGTTTATCTTTACGAACTTTTCTACCACGAGGAGCAGCTTTTTTATTAGCATTTCTTCCGGCAGGTTTAGGAGCACGAGGTTTTCTTGGCATTTCTGGAGGAAGTGGAGCTCTCTCTGTAGAATTTAAATCAAGAAGTGTAACTTGATCATCCATATCCATAGATACATCATTCATCGCACCACCAAAAATTTCCATTCTACGACCTTGGTCTTGCTTTCTTGCCGTTGAACTACCTGATCTAGATTTTTTCTTCTGTGCTAATTCTTCTAAAGCTTCAGCACTCATTTTCCCGTATGAAGATACAGAAGCTTGTTTTTGAGGAAGATTATAGTTCTCTTCTACTTTTGGCTTTCTTTTTTTAACAATTTTTAAACCAGACTTTTTAATAGCTGGTCTTGACCCTGGAGCAACAACTCTTAAAGTTGATATTGGCTTTTTAACTTCAGGCTCTTTTTTAACTTCTTCTACAGGAGTTTTAGTCTCTTTATCAGAAGACTCTTCTTTTGCAACTACAGGCTCTTTAGTAGCTGTTTCTACAACTTTTTCAACCTCGGCTACTACTTCTTTTTCTACTGGTTCAACTGCAGGAGTATCATCTTTAGCTTTTTTCACAAGAGTAGGTTTTGGGGCAGGAGCGGCTTTTTCATCTTCACCATTCATAATATAGTTCGCAATTTTCTCTGCTTCTTCCATAGTTACTTTACTCTGCGCAGCTTTCACTTCTATTCCCATGTTCTTAGCTTTTTCTAAGACATCTTTTGAAGCTATACCTAATTCGTCTGCAATTTCTTTAACGCTAACTTTATCTGTCATCAGTGATGATCTCCTTTAGTTTATTCATAAGT
>Ga0208468_1000110_pt1 | contig 27989 bp, 25 predicted proteins | sample DeeseametaMP0960_FD_184198 | JGI IMG/M metagenome (GOLD analysis project Ga0208468, IMG submission 184198) | Marine microbial communities from the Deep Indian Ocean - MP0960 (SPAdes) | ecosystem: Environmental > Aquatic > Marine > Oceanic | place: East of Madagascar, South Indian Ocean... | reverse complement strand
CACGGCTTCCTTACGCTCTTCGGAATAACGGGCCACGGTGGTTTCCTTGCCGCCTATCTGGTTGAAATCAGAGGGTGACAACTATCCTGCCAGAGGGGGGGGTACAGTGACTTGTTATGGAACCGGAAAGCCTGAAACAGCAAAGCCCCAACAGCCTCGATCCAGTGACGCCTTACCACATGATTACGGTAGGCCAGCAAGCCGAGGAAGATCTTGTCGTCCCCACTATCTCTGAAGTCAAGCCCACCAGCAGAGCCGACGACCAGTGGAGAATATTGAATAGCCAAACGGACCGCATCTTCAACACTCTCGGCGCTCATGATCAGCATTGACAGCGAACCATAAAGTGCCGGCATGATTTGCTGGCCAATATGGAGACCGAACAACTCATCCCCGGAAGCCAGAATCAACTCAAGCAGGTAGTTTTCAAAAAGGGGCAAAGGTATTTCACTGGAAGGTTCAAGAGCCTGTACCGGATCAATGCGACACGTTTTCATGATATCAAAGGCAGGAACACCCAGCCTTTCTGCCCCGTAAGCCCACTGAGCTAGCGCCACGCCTCTTAAAAATGGCTCTTCTGACATAAAAATCCTGAAGCTATTTTTTCTTATAAATTAGTAACATAAAAAAACAAAAAACAATGTCGTCTTTTTATTAACCAACGAGGGCTTTCATGAAAAGTATACATCAGCCACACCCACCAACAACGTTGGCATAGCGGCTTTTCGAGACACAAAAGGAACCCATCTTGCCTCTGACATAAAAAATTACAGATCCACCAATGAATTGCTTTACTCTAAGACGCCTAATAATCCTCGAAATTTAAAAATACACATAAAACAAGAACTTGGTTTATTTTATGGTTAAAGACGTTCTTTCAGCTTTTGGCCAGAAAGTTGATATATGGAAGCATTCCGCACTCTCATCATCATCGCCATTACCCGAATTTTATATTGCCTATCCCGGCGTCAATCATACTCGCATCATTAAAACCCCGGACGGTCTGAATCTATATGGGCAATGGTGGGAGCCTCAGCGTAATACGCCGACCGCTATCGTCCTGCTACTTCATGGCACCGCGGCCCATGCCGGCGTCTATGCCCCCTGGGCCATGCACCTGGTAGAAAATGGCTATGCGGTTTTCGCCTATGACATGCGAGGCTGGGGCCAATCACAGGGATTTGGTCGTGCCGGATTTACCTGCTCCGTGGATGATTATGTCAACGACGTCGACCTGGCCCTGGAAGAAGTAACAGAAAGGTATCCTGGCGTCCCTGTTTACCTGCAAGGGGAATCATTGGGTGCCAGCGTCGCATTACAATGGACTATTCGTGGCGGCGAGAACGTGGCTGGGCTGATTCTCAACGCCCCTCCGGTCATTGTTAATTTAAGGGCCGCTCCCTTTCCCGTACCTGACTGGTTATCTAACTTCCTGGTCTGGAATGCCGGCCTGGTGGGGCGCATCGCCCCAAACGCACCGGTTTACCCCCTGAATGGGCTGGCCGGAAGCTGGATATGGAACAAGGCGATTTTTGATTCTCTGGTCAGGTCACAGGTGGCCGTGGAAGTCAATGTTACCCGGTCTAGTATTGCCGCCAGTTATATCACCAACCTGCAAAAACTGTCGTCCAGCATCCGAAAGAACGTTGACAAGATAAAACTGCCAATGATTGTTCTTCAGGGAAGCAACGATCATCTCGTATCCGCCAAAGCCGCCGAACACCTTACTAAAAAGGCAACATCCAGCCCTCACCGTCAGTGGCACCTTTACCCAGGAAGATCCCACTGCGCACTTCACGACACCAACAAAGAGGATGTATGGCGAGACATCATAAGCTGGCTCGGGACCATGACTTCAATTAACCATTGATAAACTGACACACGGTACAATTCAATGACTATAAAAATGACTGACTTTTCTTATTTCAATCTGACTTTCCCTTTTAACGCTTCTACAGGGAAGTCACTGAACTCCCAAAAAACCGAAATCCGTGAAGACATGTCCGGTCTCCTGAAGAGTCTCAATCTGAAATTGTCCACACGTAGCCAACGCTCCCTGGCCAAGGCAATGGAGCAAGCAGCGCAGTTCTTCGCAACAGAAGAAAAATCGTTTTCGGTGAGAGTGGCACATCAAATGCGGGGGGACGAGCTAGTACCGATTGTGTACATGCAGTGCGAGGAGCAAAGAGACTGAACGCCTCAGAGAGGGCAACACCCGGGGAACGACGTTATCACTCCGACAACAGGGCCTGTTCAGCCCCTCATCGCGACAATGCCCGGCGCCTCATACTGAGACGCCGGGATCATACTTACTGACCCTCACCAACCAGAACCGCCTCCGGGAATTGCCACTCCCCCTTGAGGATACTGTCATCTGGCCGATACAAGCGGACCATATAATTCCACCCTTCTACCACTGGAAGACAATTGGGAACCGCATCCCCACAGTCTCCAAACTGGATAACCATTTCACCGGAATCATTCTTTACTCCGGTCACACTGTTCACGGTGTAGGCATTCTCATCATTGGGCTCGTAATAACCCTCACGGTTGTAAACGCTGATTGACCAGAAGGCCTCCACAGGCACCTCTTTCACCGTGAGCTGGTAAACACTTTTCCCGTCATTCTGTTCCGGGTTCACATTCAGATAAATGGCATCCTTGTCAGGATTCAGTCCCCAACCTGCCGCTGAGGCAATCAGACGACGAACCGCATCAACGTCCTCTGGACCAGCGCCTGCGGAATAGCGCATATCCGGAAGGGATCCTGCCAGCTGCAGCAGGGCGGCTCGCACTTTTGCCTGGCTAGCCTGATCCCATGAGGGAATATCAAACTTTCCCGGGCCTCCGGGCTGACTGACAGCAATCGCATCCTGAAGCGCTCTTGCCGCTTTCATGTCTGCTTCATTATTGGGGTTAGCCAATGTCCGGATAGCCACCATCCCATAGCGGGTTCCGACCAGCTCTCGCGATAAAACATAGTCGCCAGCCTCGTAGCCCACCAGAGGGTTATAGTGGTCCTGATTGATCACCAGCATGGACATAAAGCGCCCCTGGGAATCCGGTAGCGTCACCGTCACCGGCCCGGCATCGAGATCAAACACGGCCGCCGAATAGATAGTGTCCCGGTTCAACCGAATAACGAGCTGGTTATCAACCGGTGCCACATCCCTGGTGTGTTTAAACTTCCCAAAGGCGCCATCCGCCACTTGGCCAGCCAGATACAGGTCAGATTCAGCGCGAATGAAATTGTCCGGCGTTACCACGATGCTGCCATCCGTCGTACGCTGCCAAAACTTCTCAGAGCCCAGATCCGGTACCGTAGAGGCAGAGGTTTTTGTTGCTTCCTTTTCTGGCGTCTGCTGACCACAACCTGCTATTAACAGCATCATTGCCGATGCAAAAAACAGATTTTTCCGTTTCATAAAACCTCCTAATTTCGATTCAAGACGCTCACTGCCCTGTTTCTTCAGGTAATACCATCAATAAATTCGTACCAGCGAGACCTTTCCACAGGGAAAACATCACTTTTACCACGAATATCCAAACAAAACTCGGTGAACAATCATCGTTCACTCGACTTAATCGATGACACGCATAACCTGGCCCCGATAATTCCTGCTGCCAATTTTTATATCATGCCTGCTTTCACTTTTAGTATCTCCTTGGGGGAATCATGAGCGAGAATTTGAGCCAACATACGCCGATGGTGCACCGGTGTTTGTGGCCTATAATTCAAAGGAGAGCAACAAGAACTATCCTGAATAGCTACACAGAAAATGGATTTATGCGGACACCCATGGGCTTCCGCGATTTCCCTTTGCCGCTTTTCAATCACCGGGTCGCGAAATTCGATCACGGTATCGGTATCGATACAGACCATGTGATCGTGGGGTTCACCGAATGACAACTCATAGACGCTGCGGCTGACGGAGCCCTGATCGAACTGATGACGGGTTACCAGGCCCGCCTTTTCCAGATCAACCAATACCCGGTAAATGGTGGACACCCCGATTCGCTCCGCGGATTCCAGTAATCTCACATAAGGGTCTCCAGCACTCAGATGACGGCGCTGGCCGCATGGTGCGGGTAGCTACAGAAACGCCTCCGGCACCGTCAACTCATAGGTACGCCCCAAAGGCAGAAGACCGGTCAGGCCTGACGGTGCCCGCTGGGAGCTGAAATACAGACGTGAACCATCCGGGGTGAAGGCAGGCCCGGTTAGCTCACTACCGCCTCCGGGCACCTGCAGGAGAATTTTGGCCGGCTGATTCGGCACTATTACCATCAATCGCATGGCATCACCGTCCTCGGCAACCACCACATCACCGGCAGGGCTGATCACCAGGTTGTCCACATCGTCAAACCCGGCTTCACCGGTGGCTTCAAGCTGGGCATTATCGAAGACCACCTCAATCAGATCATTGTCCACGTCCAGCGCGTAGACCCGGTTGTCACCCTTACAGGCAAAGAACACCACGGCGCGCAGCGGGTGCGCGTAACCGGAGACGGTTTCTTGCGCGCCCTCTGGCCAGAACTGAATCCAGATACCCTCTCCGCCCTTGAAGCGGGTTCCCGGGGCACCCACACCAGTGCTGTTCATAATGCCTTCACGGACCCGTTTCTGAGGCCGGTCCGGGGACTGAACGTCTACCCAGCGCACCCGGTGGATTTCCCGTGCCGCTTCCAGGTCTTCCATATAAGCACCATTCTCGAAGCCGCTGACTTCCAGAACTTGCAGTTGACCGTTATCCAGGTCCAGCCCCTCGCCGCCATTAACGGCACTGACTCTGCCAGCAGAAACGAACCGATAGAGGCGCCCGTCTCCTTCATCCTCGGTCATGAAGACCGTGGAGGTCGCCATGTCCACTGCAGCCGCCTCATGCTTGAACAAGCCCATGGCAGGATGAGACTGCGCCTGGCGTGGTGAACCGAGGGGATCACATTCATACACCTGACCGTCGTCCACTTCTTCACAGGACAACCAGGTTCCCCAGGGGGTGGCTCCGCCGGCACAGTTAATCCGGGTATTCCGCAGGATCGGATAGGCATCGAGCATTTCCCCGTCAGCGCCGAACCGTAGTGCCCCCACCCCACCCGGCAAAAATTCACTGTTGGACACGTAAACCCAGCCACCATCCCCTACCGGGAAGACTGCGCCTCCATCAGGGAGCGGATGCCATAAGTAACCGAACGCGCTGGATACCGGTTGGCGACCAGCAGTGGCCACCAGTCGCAAGGAAAATCCAGCGGGAATGAGAATGCCATCCACCCCGGAATCCACCAGCTCTCCAATGTTTGCCAACGGGCCAGCCTTAAGGGGTAACTCCCGAGCTACCGGAGTCGGCTCCGGTGGCTGCCCGGGATCCGGCTCACCAAGGTCCGGATCATTCGGCGTGTCAGCCCCCCCACCGACCAGTGAAGACCCGGAGCCGCCGCCACAGGCGGCAAGCGCCGCCGCGCCACCACCCAGAAACAGCAGCTGCATCATTTGTCTGCGCGAAATCGTCATGATCCATCTCACCTAACGCTCAAACTAGGTACGTTAGTCCAACAAAATGACACTCTGGTGACGTCCAACCTCTATCCCTCAAACCGCTTTGTGGTTTTAACGCTTGCGCCGAGTCAGCAAGAGCCACCTCGCCCCACGTGTTCAGTCGGTAAAGTCTTGCACCTCACCGGCCGATGATTCCTGCTGGTAATCCCTATATCATGCCCCCTTTCATCTCGACCCATTGACGCAACAAAAACCCCCGGAGGAAGCGTGAGCGCGGACTTGAGCCAACATACGCCGATGATGCATGGGTGTGTTCATGGCTTATTTACTGAGCCCTGCTAATAATAATTAGCCTGGTTACACCAAAACTCATACAAGGGGGATGGATGCCGATAGACACTGGTGGACTCCAAAGGAATGAGCTTGGACAACGAGTGACACGGCAAGCCGCTACAATGACTCCACCGGGATCACGCCTTGGCGGCCTTTACGAATGTCGATACTTGCCCGGCGTCATGCCTGTCCAGCGGGTAAACGCGTGAATAAAGCTGGCCGTTTCCGCATAACCCAGACGCTCTGCCACCGACTCCACACTCAAACCTGCCGTCTCCAGCAACTCAATAGCCACCCCTTCGCGAATCTCTTCCATCAATTCCCGGTAACCACTGCCCTGCTCCGCAAGACGCCGACGAAAGGTGCGCGTACTCATGTCGAACAGTGCCGCCGCTTCCGCAAGTGATGGCATGTCCGCCACCCGACCGATCAGCATGCTGCGCACTTTACTGGGAAAACCGGTTTGTCGACGTTGCCGGTCCAGCAAGACCTCACACTGGCGCAGACAGAACTCTGCGGTGGCGGGGTTGGCCTTGGGGACGGCGCGCGAAAGCTGGCTCGGGTCCAGCACAATGCGATTATCCTCGCTACCGAGCACCAATCGACAGTTACTCAACGCCGGGGGCATGACCTTGAACGGCAGACTCTCCAGGGTGAGGTGAATCTCCTTGGGGGCCATCAACTCGTCGCCCATCATTTCCCGGCTGAGCAGCATAAAAATGACCAGATGCCGTTCCAATACGAACTGTCTCAAGTGGGCAGGAATGTGGGAGACATCCATGGTGATTTCCGCCCGCCCTGCCTGTTCCCGAAAGGCAAATTTCACCAGCACGAAAGACAGCTGAGTAAAACGCAGTCCCACCTCGATGGCCGCCCTCACCGTGGGGCTACTGATAATGGCGAATGCCCAGATACCAAAGGTGGTGAGCTGATAGCGCAGCCCCGCCTCGATACCCAGGCCCGACGCCTCAGGTAGCAGGGTGACCAGGTTCTCAATCACCTGCAGCTCCTGGGCACCGGTGACCATGCATCCAGGGTCATCCAGCCGTTGTGCCGAGATCCCTGTGCCTTCCAGGCATTGCGCCACTGACAGTCCTTTCTCCCGGCCAAGGCTGACCATGAGATTGACGCTGGAAATTGAACGGGTACTGGTAAGGGTGTCCATTCTGCTATTTATGTCCATTTGGCCATAAATATCAATAACTGGCCTCGACGCGCATCAACACGCCCTCCCTGATCCCCTAGATTGAGGATTCACCCGGAGGACACCCCATGCGCAAGACGCTCATTCTGATACAGGAAAACCAGTTCAGCGATGCTCAAGTGGCGCTGCTGGAAAAACTCATCCGCAACCAATACCGCAATCATGTCAGCCGCGAGCGACTGTTAGTGATATGGAACCGGATCCCGGCAGGCCAGGCATTCACCAATTACCAGGATTCTCGCTCTTCACTTGTCACCATGGAGTGCCCCACCGGTTTCCCCCAGAAACAGAGAGTTGCCTTCCTGAAAGCCATCGAAAAAGACTGGCTCAAGATCAGTGGGCAGCACCCGGACGAGCTGATGCTGGCACTGGTAGAAGAAGCCCTGTTTGCGGACGTATTTCAGGGCACCCAGAAACGCCTTGCCCTGCGTGGGCGACTAGCCTTCATGGCCAAGATCATCCGCACGGTGATCCATGCCAGCGTCAAGCGTATTCCCATCATTGTTAACCCGAATCTGTGAGGTTCCCATGCCGGTCTATAACATCGCCAGCCGCAAGCCACTGAGCTATGAAGCACGCCGCCGCACGGCAGACGCCATTGCCGATATCCATTGCGGCCTCACGGGCGCTCCCGCCGAATTTGTGAACGTGATCTTCATGCACGGCCATGCCCTGAAAGGAGGTTACGACCTCAATGTGATCTGCAATGTGCGCAGCGGCGGCAACCGTAATGCCGAACTCACGGAAACGCTTCGTCGCAAGATTCTTGAAGGCGTGGCGGTCAGTACCAGTCTGGATCTGAACAAGGTGGAAGCGACATTGGTAGGCTTTCCCGCCAGCTGGGCCATGGAGGGTGGGGAGATTCTGCCTGAGCCCGGCGAAGAAGAAAGCTGGCTGGCACGCAGCCAGGCCTGAACGGAAGCCATTACCATGAATAACCCGTCGCCCATTTCAGTACAGCTCAAGGACCACGTCGCTACCATCCGCTTCCGGGCTGATGACGGCGGCTATATGACTGCGACGGTGGTCAATGGGCTGTACGATACGTTGCAGTCACTGCGCAGCCAGCCCGGCATCCGCGCAGTGATTGTGACCGGTGAACACCCGGGCCACTTCATTACCCACTATTCCCTTGCCGAAATTCATCGTGTGGCCGCCCAGACACTTGCGCTGAAGCCCTGGCTGCGAGGAGCCTTTCCCCTTGCCATTCGAGCCACCATGGCCTTGGCACGGCACTGGATACGCTGGGATCGCAAGGGGCCCCATGAAAGCCGCACGTACCGCTGGTTGCGCGACACCCCTATCGAAGGCGCCTTGCTCTATGCCCGCGCCAATCGTCTGATCCAGACCCTGCGACATTACCCCCTGCCCGTGATTGCCGCCATCGATGGCGATGCCCAGGGCTACGGCATGGAGCTGGCCCTGGCCTGCGATTTTCGCCTCATGACCCGGGGGACCTGCCGAATGGGTCAGATCGAAACCCTCGTGGGGCTGATCCCTGGCTCTGGTGGCATTCATCATCTGGTCAAGCTGGTGGGCCGCGCCAGCGCAACGAAACTCTGCCTGCTGGGGGAGCGCCTGGATGCGGACAGTGCCTGTCAGGCCGGACTGATTCATCAAGCCTGCGACGCGGACAACCTGGAACACACCGCCAACCAGCTGGCGTTGCAGTTGGCACAAAAAAGCCCGGCCACACTGTCCGCCATCAAGGCTTGCCTGCTCGACAGTGAAGCCACCTCGCTTGAGCTGGCGCTGGCACGCAGTGAACCCCGCTTTATGGACGCGGCCTGCACGCCACAAGCACAGCACAGTTATGCACGCCAGCAGCAACACCTTGCCGGAGGCCATTCCTCCGCGCAGTACCTGGAACAGCAATCAACCGTGGATCAGAACGGAAACCCGTAATGGACTTTCCGCCCACAGAGAGTGAACCCTGGAGCACACGATGACCGTTTCCGCCCTTAACGCCCCTGATGCCAGCCAACTGGAGGCGCTTCTCGCCCGGCAAAAAAAGGCTTTTATGGACTCGCCCGCCCCCACACGGCAACAGCGAATTCAACGCCTTGACCGGTTACACAATGCCTTGCTGGATCATCGCCAGGCGCTGGCCGACGCCATCAGCCAGGACTTCAGCGGCAGGTCCAGCGCCGAAACTGAGCTGGCCGAAATCATGCCGTTACTGGAAGGCATTGCCTACTATCGCAAGCGCCTCAAGCGGCTGATGAAACCACAGCGCCGCCATGCACCACTCACAGTTATGCCTGCAAAAGTCGAAGTGCACTTCCAGCCCTTGGGGGTCGTGGGCATCGTGGTGCCATGGAATTTTCCGGTTTTTCTGGCGCTCTCACCCTTGATTGGTGCGCTGGCTGCGGGCAATCGAGTGATGCTCAAGTCCTCGGAGTTCGCCCCTGCCACCGGACGGCTGTTGCAGACCATTCTCGCCGACAACTTTTCCGCCGACGAAGTCTGTATGGTCGGCGGCGATGTGGACGTGGCCACTGCCTTTACCCAACTGCCTTTCGATCATCTGGTCTTCACTGGTTCAACCCAGGTAGGGCGTATTGTCATGCGCGCGGCAGCAGATAACCTCACGCCGGTCACACTGGAACTGGGCGGGAAATCACCCGCTATTATCCACCCCGATTTTCCGGCGGCCGAGGCCGCTCGGCGCCTCGCTTTCGGCAAGGGTATGAACGCCGGGCAAATATGCGTGTCTCCCGATTATGTCCTGTGTCATGAGGATCAGGTGAGCGAGTTTGTCAGCGCCTTCAGTGCCACCGTTGAAAAAGCCTACCCGACCCTGACCAGCAATCAGGACTACACGGCCATCATCTCCGACCGACAGAAACAGCGCCTGGAAGGCTATCTGGAAGACGCTCGCGCCAAAGGGGCCAGGGTGATCCCCATCAACCCGGCAGGGGAGGATGTCAGCGGTACCCGCAAGATGCCCATGACTCTGGTGCTGAATGCCACTGCGGACATGCTGGTCATGCGTGAGGAGATATTTGGCCCCATTCTGCCGGTGCTGGGTTATCGGCATCTGGAGCAAGCCCTGCGCCAGGTGCGCCAACGATCACGGCCGCTGGCGTTGTATTACTTTGACTGGGACAAGAAACGGGCCAATCACATTCTGCAGCACACACATTCAGGTGGTGTCTGCATCAATGACACCCTGAGCCATGTGGCGGCAGATGATATTCCCTTTGGCGGCATCGGCGATTCAGGAATGGGCCATTACCACGGCAAGGAGGGATTCCTGACCTTCTCGAAAACCAAGGGCGTGGTACGCAAGGGACGTATCAATCTGGCCGCCATGGTGGCACCGCCCTGGGGAAATACCCTTTTCAGGTTGATGATGGCGATTAATGCCCTGCGCTTTCGGCATATTAAATGATCAGCACCAGAACCGGGAGACGAACTCCCGGTTTTTTATTTAGATTCACCTTCTTACTTTCTCTGTGTGAATCGCCACCAGTTCTCTAGACACTTCTCAGCCGTTCTTGGTGACGCTTTTCATACTCTACCGGCGGCAGCTTTTCATTAGAACCATGGGGTCGCCGGTTGTTATAAAACATCTCGATATAATCAAAAATACCTGCCCGGGCGGCGTCCCGGCTGCTGTAAATCTTCCGCTTTATCCACTCCCGCTTCAATCTTGAATTCTTCGGGATAGCGCTTGCTACTGATGGATACCTCTCTGATTGTCACTTTGGAAGACTGAAAGGTGGCTAGCAAGCTGGTGGCGATTCAGGTCTCAAGGCAACCCCAAGCAATATTCAGTCAGCATCATATTAAAAAAGCTCAACACCCCATCGCCTAACAACTATTGCCACTAAAAAAAAACAGATAATCGTCACACCTACCGACAGTAACATCGTAACAGCAAACCCCCACCGCTCCAGCATCACAGGAAATAAGGCAAACATGGGCAGGGTGGGCAGGACATACCAGAAGGTGTACCAAGCGTGATTTGCCAGTTTGTAGAAAGGCTGGCCGTCCAGATAAAGCCAGAACAGCACCATCAAGGTCACGACTGGCAGGGACGCGATCAGCGCCCCGAGCCTGTCACTGTGTTTGGCGACCTCAGATACGGCAACGATAACTGCTGCTGAGACGAGATATTTGATTATTAACATCGGCATCACCGCTTCCTCGTTGCTGCCCTAACGTTGTTATTCGATGCCCTTGAACTCGCGGGTGAAGTTGGCGTCGTAAACGCTACCGGTTTCGGACATCAGGATATAAAGGGTTCGGCCCTCCTCCTCATGCTCCAGGGCCACGACGTAATAGCCCGGACCGGATTTGCTGATGCCGACCTTCTCTTCGGGAAGCGCTTTCCAGCTCTCATCCAGCTTTCCAAAGCCCATGCCCCGGTCTTCCTCGGCCAGCTTCACCGCTACGTATTTTGCGATGCCCACAGCCTGCTGCTCCGAAATGGGATCATGATCGCCACCGTGGGAGAATGCCCGGCCAGAGACAGCCAGTACGGCCACTATCATCAACGCCTTGATCAATTTCATTTTATTGTCCTGTTATCGGTTAATGTACGTGAGCCTCACCACTGCCATGGCGGTGAGGTTGGGCATCGGCTTGTTCTTCAGCTTCTTCGATTATGGGCTGGTTGCTGCCTTGTGAATCCTGTTTTTCCATCTCCATATCACCCATATCCATATCGAAGCGCCTCTGATAATCCTTGAGTGGAGAACGCGCGGCATCCATATCTTCATGGGTATGGCTGTGGTCATCCTTGTTGAGCGGGAATTCATCGGGATGAGCAGAATGCAGATAGCCATGCAGCTGCATCAACAGCAGCAGCACACCCAGCATCATCAGCAGCCAGTTGGTGGCACGGCTGAAGTGTTTGAACGACTCGGTGCGACGCCAGCTGGACAACAGGAACAGCATCACCGCCAGGGCGGCAATCTGCCCAGCCTCTACACCAAGGTTAAAGGCCAGGATGCGCAACACCAGACCGTCTTCTGCCAGAGGCAACTGCTGCAAACGAGTAGAAAGACCAAAGCCGTGAATCAATCCGAAGGCAAATACCATCCACATCAGATTGGGCGACTTCATCTGCAAATAGCGTTTAAACCCACCCAGGTTGTCGAACGCCTTGTAGCAGACTGTCAGGGCAATGACCGCATCCACCAAATAGTAATTAGCACGGATGCCATACAAGGTGGCAAACACCAAAGTAATGGAATGCCCGACGGTAAACGCCGTAATGAACCGCACGATGTCATTAAAGCGGGTCAGGAAGAACATCACGCCAAACAGGAACAGCAGATGATCGTAACCTGTCACCATGTGCACAGCGCCAAGCTCGATGTATTCCATAAAGCCAGCGTTCAAGGCCCTTGCCTGGTCTTCGGCAGACATGCCATGGGCCATGACCACGCCAGTCGCCAGCAAGGCGAGCAGTCCAATCCAGAATCTTGTTTTCACCCGTTTTTCCCCATTATGGTTGGTTTACGATATGAGCGCTCTTGCCATTCACCAAACGGTACAAGGCAGGGAGCACGAATAATGTGAGCACGGTGGAAGAAAGGATGCCCCCAATGACCACCGTGGCCAGTGGACGCTGAACTTCCGAACCGATACCCGTGTTAAGCGCCATCGGCACAAATCCCAACGAGGCCACCAGCGCGGTGGTAATGATGGGACGAAGCCTTGTTACCGCACCTTCAATAATGGCCTCATCCAGTGCCACACCATCCCGCATCAACTCGCGGATAAAGGACACCATGACCAAGCCATTCAGAATGGCAATCCCGGAAAGAGCGATAAAACCCACGGCTGCAGAAATTGAGAACGGAATATCCCGCAGCACCAGCAATAACACCCCGCCGGTCAGTGCCAGAGGCACACCGGTGAAAATCACCAGCGCATCCTTGAACGAACCGAGCGCGAAATAGAGCAGCGCCACGATCATCACCAGCGTTAATGGCACCACCAACGTCAGACGCTGGCTCGCAGACTGCAACTTCTCGTAGGTGCCCCCGTATTCCACCCAGTAGCCTGAGGGCACGGCGACGTCATCATTGATAGCTGTACGTACGTCGTCCACAAACGAGCCCAGATCACGGCCTCGCACGTTGGCTGTAACCACCACCCGGCGCTTGCCGTTTTCCCGGTTGACCTGATTAAAACCATCCACCAGTTCAATGCTAGCCAGTTCCCTTAACGGCACAGCCCCTGCGCCAGGCACCTGTACCGGCAGATAACCCAATGCCTCCATGTCGGTACGCTGTTTTTCGGCCAGGCGCACCACGATGTCGGCACGACGATCCCCTTCGTAGAAACGACCTGCCACCTCACCGCCCAAGGCGATGGCCAACTGAGACTGCAGTTCGGCCTTGTCCAGCCCGTATCCGGCCAGAACGGAATCGCGGGGAGTAATGGTCAATACCGGCAGGCCGGTAACCTGCTCCATCTGGATATCCGCTGCCCCTTCGACCCCGGACACCACGCCCTCAATCTGCTTGCCCAGTGCTTCCAGCTGTGCGAAATCATCACCAAATACCTTGATGGCGAGCTCCGCCCTTACCCCGGCCAGAAGCTCATTGAAGCGCATCTGGATAGGCTGCAGAAATTCGTAGCGACTGCCCGGCACGGTATCAACGATAGCCGATAGTTCTTCCACCACCTGCGCCTTGGGCTTGCCAGGGTCCGGCCACTGGTCACGGGGCTTGAGGATAATAAAGTTGTCCGCCACGCTGGGAGGGACCGCATCGGTGGCCACGTCCGCCGTACCGATCTTGGCAAACACCCGTTCCACTTCCGGCAGCTGACGAATTTTTTCTTCCAAGGTTTCCTGCATGGCGATGGCCTGTCCAAGCGAGGTTCCCGGAATCCGCAGGGCATGCATGGCAATATCGCCTTCGTCCAGGTTGGGCACGAACTCGCTGCCCAAGCGGGTGGCCAGCACTACCGAGCCCAGCACGGACAACGCGGCCACGGCCACCACCAGAGTGCGCATTGCCACGGCCTTGCGCACCAGACGCTGATAACCATTACGCAGCGCGCTCATGGCGCGATGCTCTTTCTCCTCCACCGCATCCCGGAACAACAGGGCGACACAGGCCGGAACAAAGGTCACCGACAGCAACATGGCGCTAGCCAGTGCAATCACCACGGTCATGGCCATGGGGTGGAACATCTTCCCTTCAACACCGGTCAACGAGAAGATGGGCAGGTATACCGCCGTAATGATGAACACGCCAAACAAGGCCGGACGGATCACTTCCCGTGTCGCGGTAAAGACAATATCCAGCCGCGCACGCTGCCCCAGAGTCTTGCCCGGCACCTTCGCCTGGCTGAGACGCCGCAAACAGTTCTCCACGATGATAATGGCGCCATCCACCAGCAAACCGAAGTCCAGCGCCCCGAGACTCATCAGGTTGGCACTGACCCGGGTTTGCACCATGCCAGTGATCGTCATCAGCATGGCGATAGGAATGACTGCAGCCGTCAACAGGGCTGCCCTGACATTGCCCAGCAACAGGAACAGGATCACGATCACCAGCAGCGCGCCTTCCAGCAGATTCTTCTGAACCGTCTGCAGGGTCTTGTCGACCAACCCGGTGCGGTCATACACCGCCGTTGCGGTTATCCCTTCCGGCAGGCCCGCCTTGATTTCCTCCAGCTTCTCGCCCACCGCGCTGGCGACGGTACGGCTGTTCTCACCCACCAGCATGAACACCGTGCTCATCACCACTTCACGACCATTCTGGGTAGCCGCCCCAGTGCGCAACTCCAGCCCTTCTTCCACACTGGCCACATCTTTCAGCCGCAAGCGTGCGCCGCTGTCAGTGCGCAACGGGGTGTTCGCCAGCGCCTTCAGCGAGGTCACCTGGCCGGGCACGCGCATCAGCCACTGCGCCCCGTTCTGCTCAACGAAGCCGACACCCCGGTTCTGGTTATTGGCCTCGACCGCAGCAACCACCTGTTGCTGTGTCACTCCCGCCGCCAGCAGGCGAGCCGGGTCAATGGCGATCAGGATCTCGCGCTGGTAGCCGCCAATGGGATTGACCTCCACCACACCGGGCACACGCAACAGCTGTGGGCGAATGATCCAGTCATGTACTGAACGCAGGTCTATGGGGGTGATCGGTTTGCCATCCGCATCCATCGCGCCCGGCTCGGCATCCACAGTGAACATGAAGATTTCGCCCAGACCGGTGGCAATCGGCCCCATCTCGGGCTGGAGACCAGCAGGCAGGTCCGAACGCGCAGCCGACAGACGTTCACTCACCAGTTGTCGGGCGAAATAGATGTCGGTGTCATCGCCGAAAATGGCGGTGACCTGGGACAGCCCGTAGCGGGAAACCGAGCGCGTGTACTCCAGCCCGGGCAGACCCGCCAACGTGGTTTCTATCGGGTAGGTCACCCGCTGCTCCACTTCTAGCGGCGTATACCCCGGCGCTTCGGTATTGATCATCACCTGTACGTTGGTGATATCCGGCACGGCATCAATCGGCAACCGGTTGAAATTCCATAGCCCCAGCAGTGACAGCAAGGCCACGACCACCAGTACTAGGCGGCGGCGCTCAATGGCGTGTTTAATAATGGCTTCAAGCATAGTCTCAGGCCTTTAGTGATCGTGGGAAGCGCCGGACTTTTCAACGTCCGCCTTGAGCAGGTAGCTGTTACCACTGACGTACTCAGTGCCTGGTTTCAGGCCACCCAGCACCTCGACCCACTCTTCATCTTCACGGCCCAATTCCAGCATGCGCACTTCGTACTGCTCGCCCACCTTGGCGAACACCACCGTAAAATCACGGAACCCCTGCAGCCCGGTTTTCTTCACGGCCAGCTCGACAGGATGTTGCGCCACTTCAATCTGGCCAGTGACAAACTGGCCCGGTAGCCAGCTCTCCGGCAGCGACGCCAGCGAGACGCGCACCGTCTGTGCCTGACCGGCAGCCACCTGCGGCGCCAGGAACGTCACCTTCCCCGTGACCGTGCCGGAGCCATCGGCCAGCACCAGCTGCACATCAGCACCCGGCTTGACCCGTGCCCGATCCATGGCAAACACCGACAGTTCAGCCTCGGTTTTTGACACATCAATAATGCGGGCCAGCGTTCTGTCCCCGGTGGGCTCGCCAGCACCACCGTCAAGCGAGGCGATCACGCCAGACATGGGCGACCGCAACGCATAGGTGCGCAAGCTTTCGTTGCTCTCAATGGTGAACAACACATCGCCACGGGCAACCTTGTCGCCCAGCCCCTTGTGCACGCGGACAATTTCGCCGTCAAAGCGGGCGCGAACGGCGCGCTGTCCGGCAGGCGGCAGGACCAGAGAGCCGTAGGCCGTCACGGTTTCATGCAGGGTCGCAGGGCCTGCCACTTCAGTCACCACTCCCATGGCATCGGCCACCGCCTGCTCAATGGCGGTACGCCCTTCGAAACTGTCGTACTGCCATTGGTACTGCTGCCCCTGGTGCTCGGCTGATACCGAAACCACAAAGGAGTGAGGCTCATAGATTTCCATGTCGCCGCGCAGAAAGTCCGCTTGCGGGGCAAAACCGATCTCGTCGCGCACATTGCCAAGCCGCGTCAGCACCACCTGCAAATTCACTTCCTCTGGATCGACGGGCTCACCGTCATTGCTGATCCAGGCGCGATACTCCGGCGGCACCCCCGTTTCAAAAATGGCCAGTTCCACAGCAAAATCACCGTCACGCAGCATCAGTCCGCGATGCGGCCCCTTCTCCGGCTCCGCTTCCTGCTCCTCTGCGGCGCCCGCAGCCAGTGTCACCAGCGGAAAAACCAACAACATCCATACCGTCACCAGCAAGCCGATGGGTTTACGAAAAACATTCATTACTTCTGCTCCTTACTGTCTGCAGAGAAGGTCTGTGCAGAGATAGCCAGGCCGGTGAGGCGCTCAATTTCGGTAAGATTGACGTGAGAGGCCAGCTGCGTGTTGATCAGTGCCAGCCGGGCATCAAGCAGCTCCTGCTTGACGGAGATCCACTCCAGATAGCTGAAGCGACCTAGCGAATATGCCTCATTGGCTGCGCCAACGGCTTGCTGCAAACGCGGGATCATTTCTTCACGCAGTGCGTCAGCCTGGTGGCGGCTATGCTGCAGGGCCTGGTAGAGCTCGAACAAACGGGCCTGCAGGCGACTTTCCTCGGAAATCGCCATGGCTTCATTCAACGCTTGCTCAGCCTCCAACTCACTGACCCGCGCCTGATTACGGCGCTGATTACCCAGAGGGATCGCGACACCAGCTACCACGCCAAAATCATCGGTGGCTTCATAGCGGCGCACGCCCGCAGAAAAGCGCCAGCGAGACAGGGCATCTGCTTTGGCCATGGCCATCTCTGACTCATTCACCCGTGCCTGGGTGAGGAATCGAGTCACCCGTGGGCTCTCTTGCAGTTGCTTCTCAAGGTCTTGCAAAGACACCAGCTGCTGACTGGTTTGTAACTCTCCCAACAGAGCAAAGTCGGCGTCATTGGCTTCCCCCCACTGGGCAGCCAGATGCTGCCGAGCCACAAGCAGCTCGTGATCCAGATCTTCCACATCCAGCTTGCGACGCTCCAGCTCCACCTCAGCGCGCAACACATCCACCCGCGAAGCACGCCCAGCGCGACTGCGGCGGCTAAGCTCATCCAATGATGATGAAGCGTTATCGCTGGCCAGTTTTGCCAGTGCCAGACGCTCCTGATAGGCCAGCGCAGTTAGAAAAGCCTGGGCCGTGCGGGCCGCCACGTCGTAACGCAGCAAATCCTGCTCAATGGCTGCGACAGACTGCTTTCCTTCTGCCACATCGACCCGGCTTTCGACCTGCTTCCCCTCCAGGGCCCAGCTCAGGCTGAGCGTGGCTTGGGCACTATCGGCACCTTCATAGATGCCACTCCCCAACACGTCCTCAACCTCCAGCTGAATCTCTGTTCCGCGACGAACCTCTGCCTGGCGAACTTGTGCCTGCGCGGACTGCGTCCGGTAAGCCTGTGCCTTGATCTGGGGATGCTGCGTCAGACTTCGCTCTATTGCCTGAGAGAGCGTCAGCTCAGCTTCCGCAGCCACCAGTGGCGGCGCGAAAGACAGCACTCCCAATACCATCAAAGGCACCAATAACCGATTGGCAATCGGTTTTTCGGTCGTAAAAACAACAGGAATTCGACTCATCAGAACACTCTTAATGAAGAAACAAGGTTTCCAGAAAATGGTGCACAAGATCCACACTGGCGGCACTGCATAGTGCCGCAACCACCACCACAACGCCGACCAGCACCACAGACAAACTGCGGTGATCGGCCGGGCCCAGCAAATGCATGATCCGCCGCTGAACCGCATGGGCAGCGAAATGACAGCTCGCCCGATACGGTTGCTGCTGCCGAAAGCGGGCCGCCAGTTTTTCCACATTCAATAACGACTGGGCAATCGCAGAGGGATTTGGATAGCGGCGCAACACCCATTGGTCCGCTCGTTGCTCTTGCACCAGCTCAAGCTCCGCCTGCAGAAAGCGGCGCACAGGTGAGGGATAAAGCCCTACCAACATGGCAAATAGGCTTTTCCTCAAAGGATCACGGCGAACAATATGGGCTTGTTCATGCAGGCCGATAATATGCCGTTCTTCTTCCGAGATAGAAGAAGCAAGCCCGCGAGTAATGAAGGCCTGCGGTGACAATAACCCCGCGACAAACGCCATGGGCGCGTCAGCATCTAACTCGGCAAGTCCACCCTCGCTACGCTCACTCAGTGCAGCGAGCAACGTGTACCTACGGCTCAGAGCCCGCGTCCGCCAAGCCCCAAATACAAACGCCACGAAGATCGAAAGAAGACATAGCGACAGGAATACCCCATGCCAAGATGCCGGTGAAAACAGATAGGCGTGGTGCCAATGGATGATCCCGGCAAGCCACAAATGAGAGGCGGGAAACAATTCCGGCATAACCGATAGGATAACCGCTGCCCCGCCTGCAATTATTGGGAAAGATGCGATCAGCCACAGCAAGTTACTACGCATGGTTAGCGAGTAGCCCTCAAAACCCGGCATGACGAAACGCACTATAATAGCAGTGATCACTATCCCACCCAGCACCCCAAGCATCAGGATAGTGAGCAGATGCAACAACAATGCGGGATACCCGAAAATCATTGGTCAGATTGCTCCGCATCTGCCTCACGACGGGCTTCGATCAGTTTTTCCAGCGCCTCGATCTGCTTATCAGAAAGCTTTTCCGAGAAGGTACTGAAAGCCGCGATCAGCGTGCTGCCGGGGTCCGCACTATAATCCTCGCCAATGCCCTCAATCAATTTTCCGATAAAGGCTTGGCGGTCCATAGCTGCCTGGTAATGGAATGCATGGCCTTGCTTTTCACGGCGCAGCAGGCCCTTCTTATAGAGCCGATCTAGGGTGCTCTGGATTGTGTTCAGGGTACCACCACGCCGCTTTTCGAAATGCGAGTGCACGGACTTGGCATCCGCTGTCCGCCCTTTCCAGAAATACTGCAGTACCTGCTTTTCAAGCTCACCCAGCTGCATATCTGTCCGCCAATTGATCACATGGCCAGAACCATGACACACACAAAACCGAGCGTCAATCGGTTTTTATTAATTCAACCCAAGAGAGAAATAGGGAAAACCGAGCGACCTCTGAATGTAAAGGCAACCATCTTGAAAATTGGCCAGATCAAAGAAAACTCTCATCGTTCTACCGATCAAAAAACCAATAATACAAAGGTGTTCGACAGAGAATACAAGAGGAATTTCGAAGGCGGAGAAGGGAAAGCCACACTCAATGCTACACTTTTGTTTTGATTATAACGATGGTGCCACCTCCGTATGGCAAAAGCATAAAGGCCACCATCCTAGCTCCTCTCTATATCCTGTTAACTTTTAATTTATGATTCTAGTAGCACGAAAAGCATCCCTACCATGCAAAGCAATCCCTTTATTTGTCGGCATTTCAGGATACCTATGAGGAGGAATTATTGTGAAATCGAGTGGAATATCTGCATACCTAAAAACATCACTCGGCATGTAATTAATTAGATTAGGGTATGGAAATTTCAAAATTGGATCTGGGTGCCAGACCACCAAAAATGCGAGGGGCATATACTTCATTAACGACACCACAACAGGCGGCGCTCCAAATCTGGGGAGCATTGACATTGCTCTAACAAGCACCTGATCCCAGTAAGGATATATCCAATAGTAAACCCTAAGCTCTTCAGGTGCTGGGGCAGCGGGATCTAAAACGAAATCCGCCAACACATCTCCCATCTCTCCGCGGGGAAAATACCCGACTCCAACGGAAAGAATATGGCCACAAACAGCTTTGGCAACCAGTCCCGGCTGAGTATTGAAATGAGCTACCGAGGGTCTATCCAGCTGACTGAACAGGTACCTGGAAACATCGTTAGAGAGATTAATTAATGCCTTGTCGTATTGGCTTCCAAGCAGATCTCTATTGCACGAAAGACAGGTTGTTCTGAATTTCACCCCTTGCTGAAAATGACGTGGTTTCCCCCTCTCTCCAAGTTCAGCACCAAGGCTTCCAACAAGATTATGGAGCGCCATTCTAGGAAAGCGAGTAACACCCTTCGGGGGAACATGGTCTTCCGTAAGAGGGCCTGTTTCTCCGCAGATATTACAGATTCCATTTTTAGGCCCTTTTACTCTAGGAAAAGTCATCCAGCCCTCTATACGCAAAGGAAAATCTAACTGATAGCCGCCAAGATTTGCTCTCTTACATTACGCCCCTTTTCATCTTTCTTCTGGGCCATGAGGTATATGCCCTTACCCCCGCCTCCCTTGGCCCACAGCTCCCCAACCAAGCGCTTCTCTTTCTCTTGATCCGCCGAGAATCGATCCGCCCCCTTGTACTCAATAACAAGAAGCCGCCCATCCTTAAGCCGGGCAACGAAATCAGGGTATGTACGTTGGCGAGATGTAGGCATCCAGAACTGAGAGGGATGCACCAAGTTTCGCACCCAGAACTCTACTTCATCAATAAAATCAATCGTCTGGGCGCACTCAAACTCTTCTGCCAGTTTACCGGCCGGCGTTCTCCAAGGTAGCTCGCCAGGCACCGGATAATAATGCTTACGAAAACGATACTGGCCCTCGTAGTATTTCCGTGCCGGATACAGGGCCATATCTGCCGGATAAGTAAAAGAATGATCAGGGGCATCACTGGTAACGACCTCAATCCCTCCGTCGAATAGCGCCTCCTGAAAGCCCTCTTTATACGCTCGAGTCTTGGCTATCTGGAGCTGTTCAGCGAGCTTGCGGCGCAAGATAAACTGGCCTTTAAGCAATTGCGCCAGAGAAAATCCCCGACTATCCCGAAGGTCACTGATAGCACGACGAACCCATTCCCTGAGAACAGGTTGCTTTACAGATGGGTCTCGGATTTCGTGGTCCAGCCAACCAACAAGATCTGCTTCGGTGCGATCTTGTGCAAAACCTGGAAGATAGGTTGCAGCATCATCCTTGATTAAGCGGTAGTTAACTTCCTCCCCATCCAGATCCACCTCAAACGTCATGGTTTCGTCGTTGATACGGAAACTGGACAAATCAGGGGGACAAGCCAGTAGATCCCAAGTGAAGTTGGTCGAAAGTGCCCCCTTATCAACCAGCTCCAGTTCGCCTTGCTCAACCATGCACAGACGAGGAACGCTAAATACAGCGCCTCGTTCGCTGGGTGCCCTGGCTGCCAAGGATTTCAACTGGTGCTGCTCAACTCGTGCAGCTAGCTCTTCTCTCTTCTTGGGCGGAGCCGTGGCCACAATAGCCTCGACTGTTGCCTCATCAATTTCGTCGGTAAGGTCGATGGTTCCCCCTTTCCCTCCTGGGCCAGGGGTAAACAGCACCCGTTGATGATCTCGTTCTGGCACATTGCCAAGATCGGGCGCCTTAGGTAGCTCAATACGAGTTGTAGGTAGAGGCGGTACTGTAGTTTCGCCGCCCTCAAGAGGAAGATCTCTTTCCTTTCGGATTGCAGTGGCCGCCTCCATCGGGTTGAAGCCAATATTGACCAAGGACTGCGTCAACTCCCCTGCGGCCCTGCCAAAATCGTCTGTAACGGCATGAGCGTACGCCTTGTTCATTTCACCCTGGCGGCGACGGGTTGCGTACGGCATTCGCAACACTCTGCCAAGCAACTGCTGGATATCTTTATCGCTTTTGACTTGGGCTACAGAGCAAAACACGTAGGCAAAGGAACAGTCCCAGCCCTCTTTGAGGGCCTGCTTGGTGATGATGACCTCTATTGGGCATTCCCGAGCAAATAGATTCACACCGTCAATTTCGCGGGTCGTGCCTGTAGCGATGGCAATTGATTTCTCTTCAACACCTGTCTCGACAAGGTGTCGCTTCACCTCTTCAACCGTGGCAGCGCCTTTCGCGTTCTGGGCCTGAATCAAGAGGATAGGGCGGATGTAGTCAGGCTCATCCATGGCCGTTTTAGCGAGCATGTTCCGGCGTGCCACCGCGCTGTTGATGGCTTCTTGCCACTCCCCACTATGCTCCTTCAGAACAACAGGGAACTTGATCATGTTTTCTGCCTTCAATTCGAAGGCAGAAACACTTACAAGAACATTTGAACTCTTAACATCAGGGGTGGCGGTCAGCTCAACAACGCCACGGGGCCCTAGCCGCTCATAAACCGTATAAGAGAGGGAGGTAGTGGCGTTATGGGCCTCGTCCATGATGATTAAAGGGCCGTGCATTCTGAGGAGGTTTGCAAATGACGCCACTACTTGGCCGCTGTCATCCCGGTGCAAGTATTCCAGCTCTTTGGAACTGCTGGAGAAATGAGGTTCCAGCTCTTCGTGGTAATCATAAACCTTACGGCCTTCTTTATTCTCTACTCTCAATGCAGCAACAGTGGAAATCACGATACAAACCTTAGTTCCTAGGTCTGCTGGTCGGATTTGGGGAAAATCTGCGACATCAAAGACCGCGACCTGACCACCAAAGGCATCATCTAGCTCCTGTCGGTAGGGATGCCTTGGATCGCTAAATGCCTCCAGAGTTTGATCCTTGATTTGAGTGGTTGGGACCATCCACATCACGAGCGGAAACTGCCGCTCCAGCAAAGACCGACTTGCGGCCTGAATAATGTGAGCTCCCATGACGGTTTTTCCCCCACCCGTGGGAATACGTAGGCAGACATACGGGACGTTCGGCAAGCCAGGCATGGGCTTGTATTCGTCAATCAGCCCATCATCCACAGCTTTACCGAAAGCAGATGCGGCTCCTTCAACACGAGCCAGCTCCAGAAAATGCTCCAGGCTGGCAAGGGAGCGACGTTGATATTGCTTGAGAGCCAAAGCCATAGAGTTATGCCTTGATGTCGTAGGGTGTTTGTTTAAAAGTGATCTCCAGCTCGTCAAGCTGTTCCTGAGTCAGGCCACTAGCTTCCCCATAAATCACCCTTGGGCCATCAAACTTGGGGAGCGAGCGTAAAACTCGACGCGTCAGAACATTCCCCCCTCCTTGACTCTCATCACCCAGAATCCCGTTATAGAGCAGGTAGTAACCGATACCATTGTGGGGTCCCAGGAAGGAATCTTTGAGGACACAAGAAGAGCGAGCAGTCCCTGTCTCGGAGAACCATACATGAGCAGCTAGGTGCTCAAAGCTGATACCTTCGTGTATATGCCCATATTCGTCAAAAATTGGAAGCCCCAACTTAAAGAAGCGAAACCCACCACCACCGCTCCAGCCAACTGAACTAGAAATACCGTCTTTCTCACCGTCTACAACTGCTTTTAGCCGGGGTTGGCAGTAAGTTCTGGCGTGCTCTCCCATTTCGATGCCAATCCAGTTTCGGCCCATTTTGTGCGCGACTGCAGCTGTCGTCCCAGAGCCTAAGAATGAATCAAGAACCAAGTCACCAGGATTAGTAGCAATTTGAATAATTCGTTGAATCAAACGCTCAGGCTTGGGTGTGCTGAATGCATTATCGCCGCCAAACAAAGATTGGCTTTCTTTTTTCCCTTCTTGAGAGTGCCCCACATCTGTGTGCGCCCACCAAGTCCACGGAACCATACCCGGCATTTCTGATAAGAACCGCTTTACTGCAGGAGCTCCATCACCTTTAGGGCCATAGTACATTTTTTCATCAGCTGTAAACTTTTCGAAACCCTCTTTTGTTACACGCCAGCAGCGTCCGCCAGGTGGAGTCACAACCCTGCCTGAAGGCAGGGTTATTTCGTACATTTGATTGGGCCGATAGCCTGGCGCAGTAAAATCACGAGCCTTCCATGCTCCCCTTGGGTCCTTATCTGGATTTTTGAACTGCTTTTTTTGTGCATCAGTCAAAGGTAGTAAATTTCTTTCTTCTTTGAACTTACGAGGATTCATTGCATAGCAAAGAACATACTCGTGAGCATCGCTAATCGCCGTTCTTGAGTCAGGGGCATACCTTTTTTGCCAAACATTTGTCGTAATAAAACGAGAGCGACCGAATATCTCATCACAAAGCACCTTCAGATAGGCGTACTCATCTTCATCGATAGATACCCAGAATGACCCGTCATCTGACAAAAGGTCTTTGAGCAATCTCAGGCGAGGATACATCATAGATAGCCATTGACTATGCTCTAAGTTGTCATCGTAGTGCTCAAATGCGCTCCTAGTGTTGTAAGGGGGATCGATATAGATACATTTTATCTGCCCAGCGTAATAGGGAAGCAATGCTTTCAATGCATCAAGATTTTCCCCCTCAATCAGCATATTCGGAGAATCAGGCTCACCATAAGACTGGCTGAAAACAGGCTGCAGCAATCGATAAGGAGCAAGGGGAGCGCGAGTCAAATCTTCCTCACGTTTATACCAAGACAACTGCGGCATTTATTGTTTTCCTATTTCTACAATTCTTTGTTGATCATCAAAAATGAAGACCACTATTTCTTAAATGGAATCACATCGCCCGGCATTGGGCCATTTGATCTTCTTGCCTTGGATTTGAGCTTAAGAGAAACCACTTTATCCTCAGCATTTATCTTCTCACTTAGATAACCATGGCGGAGATTACAAAGCATCTCGATGATCTCCGGAGCCAAGCCAATTTGATTAACCAGTGTGTCACGATCAAAAACCCCGTTATCTACCAAGAGGTGGGCGCCACGCATCATCAGCTTGGGCTGCTCAAAGGGGATGGCATCATCTCCAGGCTCACCCTTTGTCCACTTTCGGGCAGAACGACCTTTCCAAAGCCTTAGCTCAAGCTGCTCATTCAAAAGAGAAAGGTCTCGGCACCGAACAATCATTGCGGCAACAGATACCCTCCACCTGGATTTTAGCGAGAGCAGGTTGTCGAGAGTTGGCCATACCACTTCTTGAGAGAAGCTCTCAGGCGGCAGCAAGAAAGCACTAGCAAACCGGTGTGCCTGCTCTTCCAATAGGTTGTAGAGCTCACTTTTGGCGTACTGGCTTGCCGCGATGCGAGAGTGAAGCACGATATGCCCTAATTCGTGGGCAGCATCGAAGCGACTGCGGATCGCGTTAGCCTTATCCTCCGCAATCAGGACATAAGGTCGACCGTCTATAACAGAAACATGGGAAACGCCATCCATTTTCACATGCCCCAAAGTGGCTCGCGTACAAATAATCCCCGCGTTCTCCATCACCTGTATTATATTAGGGATTGGAGCTGTGCCCAGCTTCCACCGTAAACGGCACTCCCGCGCAACTTCCTCTATCTCTTCATCACTGATCAAACGGCAGTCAGTCGCATCAAGCATTGGAATATTGACCGGAGGCCAGTCCATCGCACCCTGGAAAAAGTCAGATACTTCCTGAAGCCAGGAAAGATAAAGCTTCGACCTTTCACGTGCCTGCTTGTGGGCAGAAGCTTGGGAGCGAAAAAAATAGGGGCGTATATCCTTTTCACTCACCTGAGGCAGCGGTTTAAGAAACCATTGTCGAGAGACACCAAACACCTGACACAAACGGCCAAAGGATTCAGCTTCTGGAAGCTGCGAGCCTTTTTCCCAAGCAGACAGCGTACTGGAAGAGCGGCCAATCTGCTCTCCCAGTTCAGCAAGAGTCAAGCTATGAGCTGAACGCAACTGCTTTAACCGCAGCCCCTGAAAGCCCTCAACGCCTGTTCTCATATCAGCCCTTGTCACCTTCGTTCATGTCTTGATTTTCTGCGTCGCGCATCCTATCACGCAGTTTCGGATAAGCGATATCGGGAAGAGCTTCCTCTTCCTCACCATAGTACTGCCAGAGCTGGCTGACATCCGTCCACAAGTGGTAACTGGTTGGATGATCGCTATAGGGCACAGCAATAACACAACTAAGTGGGCGACTATGGTCCCGCTCAGTCCACTTGGCTGTGTACGGAAGCAGCAGGGCATGAAGCGAATCTTCGTTTGCCCCAAAAGGGGGAACAAACGGTTCGAATAGATCGGGGTGTTGTTGACGCAACCTCTCATTCTCTTGGCGGAGATCGCGCCTGAACTTTGCCTCCCTGATTGGCGGTGTCCTATCTAACGTGATGACGCTGGTTGTGATCTGAATGGTCCCAGCTCGAACCAGAGCAAAATGACCTCCTGCTGGGCGCGTCGTGCGGTTAATCACCTCAAAATTATCATCTTTAGGGAGATCTAGGAGGGCCTCCTGAACCATGAAGTGGTGTGACTGGGGGCCGGGCCCAACTAGCGGCACATGCCGGTAAGTATCATTCAGGTGCTTATCGCTCTTGCTAAAGGCTGCTTCAATGCTCTCCAGCAAGCCCTGCAAGCGGTCCCGGGGTAGCTCCTGGCAAATGAAGCGGCAGATTTCTTCTTGGTTCACGGCAGGCCCTCAGTCTTCAATTTCGGTAATGCGGATTATTACATCTATTTTTCCTGTTATCTAGTTTCGCGTTCCATAGATCAGAAATGAGGTCGGATGACGGATTGAGGCGGTCTAGCGGGGTGCCACAGCCCCAAGATGCTCTGCCCGTGCCGTCTGATTCTATTGCTCAAGGTCGAAATACAAGGGCAGCAAAACGGCTCTGACGCCCCCTCAATGACTTCCAAGACTTGGCTTACTATAGCGCCTGACTGCAGCAGACCGACCTGACTCAACCCACTTTCCAAATAATTTCAAACACATATCACCTCTATGAAGCCAGGAAGGAGTGGCCTTCCTGGCCCCGTCTCATGGAGGTTTCATGATCATTCAATGTCCGTCCTGCCGCTCTATCCGGGTCGTCGCCTTGCAAAATGGCCGCAAGGTTGGCGGTTCTGTCGGCACTGTTGCTGGTGCCGCCAGCGGCGTTGCCATGGCGACTAGCGGAGCTCGCGTCGGTGCGACCGTCGGCATGGCGTTTGGGCCTGCAGGATCTGCTATTGGCGGCATCGCCGGTGCTGTACTTGGCGGCCTGGCCGGTGGCGTCGCCGGCGGTGAAGCCGGAGCTGCACTGGGCTCCAGGCTCGATGATACCTATCTCGACAACCTGGAATGCCTGGATTGCGAGCACAGCTTTCGCCTGGATTCCAAGTAACCCCTTCTCTTACCCCCTTATCTACTCATTCTTGAAGCCCGCCTCGTGCGGGCTTCTTTATGCCGCTTTGGAGGCCTGAATGGATATTCCCACTTTCGTAAAGAACGAGCAGGGCCTGTACCACGTACAGGGCTGCGTGAAGCCTGAGGAGATCGTCAGTACCGCTGCTACCATCCTGCTGGATGAGCTCACCGACCGGGAAGCGCTGACGACACCCACCGATGTTGCCCAGTTCCTGCAGCTGGCTCTGGCGCAGGAGAAGAACGAAGTCTTCTCCGCCATCTTCCTCAACAACAAACATAAGGTGCTCCGTTTCGAGACCTTGTTCAACGGCACCATTGATAGCTCTGCGGTTTACCCCCGTGTGGTGGTGCAGCGTGCTCTGGAGTGCAATGCCGCTGCCGTCATCTTCGCCCACAACCATCCCTCGGGTTGTAGCGAGCCCTCTAATGCCGACCGGCAGATCACCAAACGCCTCACGGATGCACTAG
>Ga0208468_1000108_pt1 | contig 28442 bp, 29 predicted proteins | sample DeeseametaMP0960_FD_184198 | JGI IMG/M metagenome (GOLD analysis project Ga0208468, IMG submission 184198) | Marine microbial communities from the Deep Indian Ocean - MP0960 (SPAdes) | ecosystem: Environmental > Aquatic > Marine > Oceanic | place: East of Madagascar, South Indian Ocean... | reverse complement strand
GGGGAGCCACTAAATCTGCCTGAGGGTGATGACCGACGCGTATTGACACCCCAGATACTGTTTTTGGGCGACGGCCAGACCAGTCCATTTCAATGGCGCCTATTATCTGCCGATGGCGGCTCTATCAGTGTTGATGACCGCTTGCGACCGGAGGCGGCGCGGTGAGGAATCAACGCGGGTTCACACTGCTTGAGATTATGGTTGCGCTGATGATTTTTGCTACGGCGGCGGTGGCCTTGAGCAAGAGCCTGAGCGAAGCGACCCTAAGCACGGGTGAGTTGGAGAAGCGCCAATTTGCCGACTTGCTCGCACAAAACCTGCTGATAGACATTCTTCGGGAGGGTTACGGGAACCGTAATCTGGGGGAGAAAAGCCTTGCGGGTTACGATTTTGTTTGGCGTCGGCGCTTGAGTGATACACCGGATCCCGCTATCCGCCGAGTGGATATCAGTGTTCAGCTCTCTGGCGACGAAGACACCTTAGCCAGCCGCAGCGCCTATATGCCAAAAAAGGTGGACCAGTAATGCGCAGGCAGGGCGGGTTTACCCTTGTCGAGCTACTGATTGCCATCGGCATCATGGCCTTATTGGGCGCGATGGCCAGCGCCATGCTGAATGGCGCACTGTCGAATCAAGAGCAGGTCGCTAAGCGCCAATACCAGCTGGAGCGCCTTGCACTGGCCCTGCAGATGATGCGCCGGGATTTGGAGCAACTTACGCCGCGGATTCCCCGGGATGAACAAGGTGACGCGATGGGAGCAAGAATCGTCGCTGAACAGATTGGTGAAAACAGTGAGTTGGAGTTTGTTCACGGTGGCCGCCGTGTATTGCCGGGGCAGCGTTTAGCCAGCACCCTGGAGCGCGTGCAATACCGGCTTGAAGACGGTCAGTTGCAGCGCCACAGCGCGGGCGTTGCCGACCCAACACAGAATAGCCCCTGGCAAAAACGCGTGATGCTCGAGGGGGTGGATCGCTTTGTTGTCAGTTTTTATGACGGCAGTCGCTGGACCAATTTCTGGCCGCCCAGCACGCAGTTAAATGCCTTGCAGCCCAAGGGTCTGCGCGTCGAGTTGGATGTTGGCCCGTGGCCAGGCATCGAGATGAACGTTGTGCTGCCGGAGCTGGTGCCATGAATCTGCCGTCGACGCAGCGCGGTGCGGCGCTGCTAATGGTATTGCTGATGGTCGCCATTATGTTGGTGTTGTCAGTGAACCTGGTGGAATCAGTGCGCTACAGCAGTCAGCGGCTGTTGAATCAACGCTACATGGATCAGGCCTATTGGTATGCGCTGGGCGGCGAGTACATCGCTGCGAAGTCGCTGGAAGATGTGGCGGGCGAGGACGTTATCGCTCTGAATCAGAATTGGGCACGCCGCGATGTTGTCTTCCCCGTGGAGGGCGGCTCTATCGCAGGGCTTATCGACGATCAGCAGGCTTGCTTTAATGTCAATCGCCTGCACCGGCCTGATGGCAGCGAACAGAGTGGCCAGAAGAGCGGCGCGCAACAAGTGTTTGAGTTGTTGCTGCTGAATGTGGACGTCGATGTGCAGCGCGCTGAGTATATCGGCCAGCGCTTAAGCGACTGGGTGGATAGCGACTTCTCGCCCGAGGGCCCTTTTGGGGCGGAAGATTTGAGCTACAGTGGTGAGGATTATCCCTACCTACCGCCCAATCAGGCCATTGATTCGGTGAGTGAGCTGGGCTTATTCGCCGATTTTGACGCGGAGGAGCAGGAGGCGCTGCGGCCCTTTTTATGTGCGCTGCCCGAGTTTGATACCCGCTTGAATATTAATACGCTGGGCGAGGAAGATGCCCCATTATTGGCGGCAGCTATTGGCAACCTGCTGGCCGTAGAGCAGATACAGCGACTTATTGCTGAGCGTCCTGCGGAAGGTTGGGCATCCGTTGAGAGTTTTATTGCCAACTTGGGTCTTCCAGAGGGGCAACAGGTCGCTGCGGAGTTTCAGGCGGGACTGGGGGTGAAGTCCAGTTACTTTCTCGGGCTGGCCGATGTGTTTTACGAGCAGCGCCGACTGCGCTTATACAGTCGCTTTGTACTTCGCAATGGCAAAGCCTATGCCTATGCGCGGGAATATGGAGAAGTTTTTTGAGCGAACGATTACTGCTATCAATGCCGGCGCCTAATGAGCCTACAGTGCAATGGCTCCAGTGGGACACCGAGGCCGAGCAAGTGCTCGACAGTGGTGTTGTCGATGCGCAAGCCAGCGCACTTGCCACACTGGCCGAGCGCTTTGCTTCGCTGCCTTGCTTTGTCGTGGTGCCGGGCGAGTGGGTAAGTTGGCAACGGGTTGTGCTGCCAAAAGGGGGCCGTGTTGGCTTATCGGCGCTACCATTTTTGCTGGAAGAACAGCTGTGCAGTGACCTGGAAAACGTTCACCTGGCCTGTGGTGCTATCCGTGCCAATGAATCCACCGATGTGCTGGTGGTTGACCGGCAATACATGGACCTCTGGCACGGCCTACTGGCCAACAGCGGTTTGAAAATTAAATCGGTGGTACCCGATTATGCCGCGCTGCCCGCCAATGTTGCGCTGATCGATGACGTGCGGGCAGTTGCCCATATTGGGCAGCAGGCAATTGCCATCGCCAAAGATAACCTCAGCTACTGGTGGCAACTGGCGGCAGGCCAAGATACCTCCGCGCAAATATACCACCTGCAGGGTACCGAGCTACCTGAGGGTTTGAATGAGCAAGGCCAACAGGTCTTTGAGCATCGCTTAGCGATGATTGCCAAACTGTGGCAGCCCTGGCCAATTAACTTGTTCAGCGGCGCCTATGCGTTGCGCGATGAGAGTGCGGCGCAATGGAAGCAATTTCGCTGGCCAGTGCTACTGCTACTAACGGTGCTGTTCACCCATTTTATTCAGTTGGCCTTGGACGTTCGTGATAACCGTCGCCAGATCGAACTGTATGAGCAAGGCATGGTGGATATTTATCGCGATGTTTTCCCCGGTGCTCGAGTTGTGAACGCGCGTAGTCAAATGCGCAGTCAGTTAAATGCTCTGGAGGGCGTGCGCAGCGACAGTGACTTCCTTCCCTGGCTGGAGCGGATTGCCAATGCCAGTAAAGGCAATGTATCCCTGCGTATTCAGCAAATGACCTATGCCAATAGCGCGATCAAAATACTCGTCGAAGCAGATAGCTACGACGGCGTCGATCGCTGGGTAGCGGCACTCGCCTCTCAGGGTTTTGAGGTGGAGCGGGGCGCCTTTGGGCAGTTGGATAAGGGGATTAGTGGGCAGCTTGAACTGCGGGAGGCAGCGCAATGAACGCGTTGATGAATTGGTTTGAGAGCCGCAACGAGCGAGAGCGCACAATTCTGCTGGCGGGGCTGATTGCTGGTGTCCCACTGCTTATTTGGCTGGCTGTCTGGCAGCCTCTGATCAGTGCCAAGCAGCAATCGTCTGAGCGATTAGAGCAGCGTCGAGAGGCGTATTTATGGATGCAAGATGCGGCAGCAAAAGTGCGCGCGGCGCAACGCAGTGGTCGTAAAGTCACAACGGTAACCGGCTCCACCCAGCAACAAATCACCAGCGCTGCCAGGCAATATACAGTTGCCATCAGCCGCATTGAGCCGCAGAGCGGTGGCCGCTATGCGGTGCAGGTTAGCAATAGCGACTACAACAATATTGTGCGTTTTATCGATGCTCTGGTCGCGTCGAGCATGCCCTTGCATACCGTCTCAATTAGCCGATTAGATGTGCCGGGTAAAGTGTCGCTGCGAGTGGTATTAGGAGGCGAGGCTTGAAGCGCTTAGCGATAATTGTTGTTTGCATACTGTTTTTTATCGTTGGCGTTGTTTGGCGAGCGCCCGCTTGGCTGCTAAGCGATGTAGCGGGTGAGCAGTTAGCTGGCGTTGAGCTGGGTGTTGCCAAGGGCTCGCTTTGGCGAGGGGAATTCAGTCATGTCGGTGTTCAGGGTGTCACGCTTCGCGGCGTAAGTTGGCAGCTGTCTCCCCTGCAGAGTTTTTCCGGCAAGCCTCTTGCTCTATCTATTGCTGAGCCCGCCAACGTAGCGTTAACGGCAGGTGTGAAAGGTGATGCCTTACTGATTTCGGGGCTGACTGCCACAGGGCGTTTGGCGCCTGTGCTCGAGGCGATTCAGGTACCTGCGATGGGCTTTGACGGCGTATTCAATGCGCAGGCATCTGAGGCAAGTCTGACTGCTCAGGGGTGTCAGTCGCTTACCGGGAATGTGGAAATAGGTCAGCTAAGCGGTGATATCGACGGTTTGGAAAGCCTGGGGCAGATTCGGGCCGAGGTCAGTTGCGATGCCGGTAGACTGCGGATCGTCATCGATGAGGCGAATCCTCACCGCCTACGTGGCACCGTAACGCTTGATGCGCGCGGCGTACCTCGCGGTCAAATTAGTTTAACGCCACCACCGCAGAGTGATATTTATCGCAGCCTCAGCCAGATGTTCGGACGCCCGCGCAACGGGAAGGACTTCACGCTGCGTTTGTAAGGGATTGATCGTTATGCGGGCGGCTAGTCGCTTGCAGAAAGCCCACATTGTTTAAGGAGTTGCGAGCTTAGCGAAACATGCTCACGGTGGCTGGCTGTCACCGCCTTGAGCAGCGCGTCGCGCTCGGTTTGCCACTGACGGTAGGTGGCGGGCAGGGCGGTGTCGCCAAGATGCTCGGCTAGCGTGGTCTCGATAGCCCGCGTTGGCGTTAGCAGCGCGTGCTGATGACGATAGCTCTGCGCTGCGAGCACTTGAATCGAGCCGATAAACTGCCTGTGCAGCACCGCGGCGTAGCGCTGAGCGCGCGGCGTCGGTGAGCCTTGCAAGCACAGTGGTCTCCCATCAATACGTTGCTGAAGGAGTGCATTGGCCTGTTGCAGGCCGGCCAGTGCCTGGGCCTGGAAGTGCAGCATTTCACCGCCGAGCCCGGCGCGTAGCGTTTCCAGTATGGCGACAACGTCGGTGTGCGCGTCGAAGCCTTGCCCGCTCAACCATTGCTGTTGCAGATGCTGCCAGCGCTGCAAAGCGCGAGTGGCCTGATCCTGAGTCGCATCGGGGTAAGCCTGGCGCTGGTCTGGTGAGCTGCTCCATAGTTGGCGGTATTCACCGCCGCCGAGCAGTGCGTTGGCAAGCCGGTGGGCGAGTTGCTGCTGTTTGTGATCTCTCACCGTTGCCAGGGTGTTGGCGAGGTCGTTATCGTCTTCCGATTTCAGATAGGCAATGCAGGGTTCTACCTCGTCGAGAAATCGCAAGCTAAACACCAGGTCAGTGGCGCTATCGCGGTGTCGACCCAAAATACTATTCTGTTCAGCTAGCGTTTGCGACAGTGCGCAGCGGCGTAAACGCAGAAACTCCAGCAGGTTGATGTCGTCGCCATTGATCGGCAGCGTTACCGATGCCGGATGAGGGTAGCGAGGGCGACTAACGCTAAGCGCCTCAGCCTCCCGCTCAAGCACTCGCTGTAATCCGTCAATATAGCGCTGCCATGCGGCGGCATGGGAGTCGTCGTGGCTGCTGCATGCGGCGACAATAGAAAAGGTCGCGGCCACGAGGCCGCGAAGGACCGCCCTCATTGATCCAAAATGGCGGTGACGGTATTGACGAGTTCCTCAGAAAGCGGCGTCACGGCCGACGGGAAGGTTTGGCCAATACCCGTTCGCGGGTCGAATACGGTCTTGAAGAAGTTCCAGCTTGGCGAGATTCCGCTACTGTCCTGCGCGAGCGCTAGCAGCGGGTGGGGCGAATCGCAGCGTATACAACCGCGATGGAAAACAGGGAAACTCACACCAAAATTTGCGTGGCAGACTTTCGCTGTGCGTTTGCTGTCTGAATATTCCTGATTACCGAAGTCTGCCGTTGGTACACCGAGCACAAGTAGCCCTTGGTCCTTGAAGCGCTGGTATAGCGCTTCCAGACCCTTAAATTGAGGTGTGTAGCCGCACAAACTGGCGGTATTGACGATGACGACCGCCTTCGCAGAACGAAGTGTGTCGCAAAGTTGCAATGTCCCCGCTTCAAGTGTTGCCAATTCGTTTTTCAAACTGGCCGGGCATTGCCAATGTTCCTCTGCGGAGGGCTTGGCCTGCACCACTAGGCTGCCCAGCAGCAGTACGATGGTAGTGAGAAGTCTCCCTGGGCAGGCAAGCATATCGCGCGCTCCTTAAAATTCTGCATCTTCGTCGATGCTGCGATGGCAGTTCTTCGCTGCAGTCTGCGACTTGATTGGCACCGCTACAACTGCGGGCTTAACCGGCTGGGCCGCTTGCCACAATCGGATAAAATAGTCGCATAATCTATTAATCATTGTGTACCTCTTTGCTATCGGTTTGCGAGTTGTTACGTAGAGGTGTACGGAAGTTAGTGTAATTGCGATGTAAGGTGGCGCCGCCGATCACCGTGGGGAGGGTTATGCTGTCAAACATGCGTCTGGCTATGCTGGACCTGGAAACAACGGGTGCGTCTGCTTCGCGTGATGAAATCACCGAGATTGCGGTGATTATTCGCGACGCTGAAGAGCAAGATGCCTGGCAATCGCTGCTGCGTGTTGATCGCGACATTCCCTCTTTTATCCAGCGACTCACTGGCATTACGCCCGAGATGCTGGTCGATGCGCCCAGCTTTGAGTCGCTGGCGCCCCAGCTGATGGAATACCTTGAGGGGGCTGTGCTGGTAGCCCACAACGCGCGCTTTGATGCTGCATTCCTTAAACAGGCATTTCGACGCTTGGGCTTTGACTACAAACCCAAAGTGCTTTGCTCATTGAAGCTGGCCCGCAGTTTGTACCCAGATTGGCCGAAGCATGGTTTGGACGCGTTGTGCAGCCAAATTGGCTACGAGCGGGACTGTCGCCATCGCGCGATGGCAGATGTGCTTGCCATGAAGGCATTTTTAGAATTTGCGATCGCCGACCTGGGGGAGGAGCGGGTGACGGCGGAAGTACACGCTCAGTTAAAAATGCCGTCCCTGCCTGTGCATATCACCGCTGAAATGCTGGATGAGATCCCTGATCGGCCGGGTGTGTACCGCTTCTTTGGCGAAAATGACGCGCTGCTTTATGTGGGGAAAAGTATCGCAATGCGCAGCCGGGTGTTATCGCACTTTAGTGCGGGCGGCCGCCAAGGCAGGGCCATGCGCATGGCTCAGCAATTGCGCCGCATTGAGTGTAGCGAGACCGCAGGTGAATTGGGGGCGTTGCTTCAGGAAAGTGCAGAAATAAAAACGACAATGCCGCTGCACAACCGCCAGCTGCGCCGCCAGCGCGAGCTCTGTGCTGCGAGCCTGCAGCCAGACGAGGACGGCTATATCGGCCTGCAGTTTTTAGCCGCAGATCAGCCGTTACCGGAGACGGAATTCTGTCTTTTTAAGCACCGTAAGCAGGCGCAGCAGTTGCTTCGTGACTTTGTCAAAAGTGATGGCTTGTGCCCACAACGCCTGGGCTTGGAGCGAGGCGGCAGCTGCTTTTCATACCAGCTGGGCCACTGCGCTGGCGCCTGCTGTGGCGAGCAATCGCCAGAGCAATACAATGCGCTGCTTAAAAAGAAGCTCGCCCTGCGTTGTGTGGAGAGTTGGCCTTATGACGGCCCAGTACTTATTGTTGAGCCGAGTAGCGATGATAGCCGTGTCGACTGGCATCTGGTTGATCGCTGGCGTTATTTCGGTACTTTCACCGATTGCCGCCCGGAGAGCGATGACTGCGAACAACGCGTGCTCGCGGCTCAGCCCTTTGACTACGATCATTACCGCATTTTGCAGTCTTTTCGTCAGCGTTTGACGTGGCAGTCGCTAAAGCCGTGAAGCGCGTGCGCGGATGCCCTACAATAGCGCCATGTTTTTGCCTTGGTCGCCCTGCTGGGGTGCCCCTGAATTTTTGACTGACTTTGAAAAGGCCGATTATGAGCATTTCTTCTTTCCACCCCCCTGTGCGCACGTTGATGGGTCCGGGGCCCTCAGACGTTCACCCACGCATTCTTGAGGCACTTGGCCGCCCGACTCTGGGGCATCTTGATCCATTATTCGTCGGAATGATGGACGAGCTGAAGAGCCTGCTTAAATACGCTTTTAACACCGAAAACGAATTGACCTTGCCGATTTCCGCTCCGGGTTCTGCCGGTATGGAGGCGTGTTTTGTTAACTTGGTAGAGCCAGGTGATACCGTTATCGTTTGTATCAACGGTGTATTTGGTACCCGCATGCGCGAGAACGTGACCCGCATCGGCGCGACGGCGGTAACCGTTGAAGGGGAGTGGGGGAAGCCTGTTGATCCGGCCCAGCTCGAAGAAGCGCTGAAAGCGCATCCCGAAGCAAAAGTCGTGGCATTTGTTCACGCGGAGACGTCTACTGGCGCCCTGAGTGATGCCAAAACACTTTGCGCCCTGGCGCGTCAGTATGACTGCCTGAGTATTGTCGATGCGGTTACCTCTCTCGGCGGCGTGGAATTGCGCGTTGACGACTGGGGAATCGACGCCATCTATTCCGGCAGCCAGAAGTGCCTGTCGTGTACGCCAGGTTTGTCCCCAGTCAGTTTTAGTGACGCTGCCATTGCGGCCATCAAGGCTCGCAAGCACCCCGTGCAGAGCTGGTTCCTGGATATGAATCTGATTCTGGGTTACTGGGGAGAAGGCGGTAAGCGCGCCTATCACCACACGGCGCCTGTCAATGCGCTGTATGGCCTGCACGAGTCGTTGGTCATGCTGCAGGAAGAGGGGCTGGAGAACGCGTGGGCTCGCCACAGCCGCATGCACAATGCACTCGCTGCGGGCTTGGAGAGTCTCGGTATGCGTTTTGTCGTGGATGCCGACAGCCGCTTGCCGCAGCTGAACAGCGTGTACATCCCAGAAGGGGTGGATGATGCGGCTGTGCGTCAGCAATTGCTCGCCGACCACAACCTGGAGGTCGGCGCCGGGCTGGGTGACTTTGCAGGCAAAGTATGGCGAATTGGCCTGATGGGCTACAGCGCACGGATGGAGAACATCGAACTGCTGCTGGCGTCATTGGCCGAGGCCATGCAAGCCCAGGGTTACGACTGTGACGCCCAGGCAGCGCTCGCGGCAGCACGCGCGCAGGCCTAAATTCGTCTCGGTTTATGCCGATAGTGCTCAACACAGATTCTGCTAGGCTTGAGGTGAAAAAATCGGTCTACAGGAGTTTGTCGCTTGAGCACTAGCGGACAATTTATCGAACAAATTCGCGCAGATCTGCTCCGCGCCATCGAAGACGATGCGGTAAGCCTGCCTACGCTTCCCGAGGTCGCGCTGGAAATTCGTGAAGCGGCCAGTGACCCAGACGTTGAGATTCCGATCCTGGCGGCGATCATCGAGCATGACAGCTCCATCGCCGCGCGTCTTATCCGGGTTGCGAATAGCTCATTGCTAAGGGGCCTTGAGCCAACCTACGATGTGAAGGGTGCGATTTCGCGAATCGGTCTGGCCTATACCTCGACCATGGTTACGACCCTGGCGATGCAGCAAATCTTCCTGTCGAACAAAGATGCATTGAACAAGCGGATGCGCGCAGTGTGGGTGCACAGCGCAGATGTTGCCGCCATTTGCCATACCCTGGCGAAAACACAGCGTCACCTGAAACCAGAACTTGCCACGCTTGCCGGTGTGATCCACCAGATTGGTGCATTACCTATTCTTTCCTACGCCGTGGGGCGGGGGGTGATCCGCGATCATCCGCAGCTGCTCGACCAGGTGTTGATTGCGCTGACACCGGAATTGGGGCGGGTTATTCTTGAGTCGTGGGGCTTTCCCGACGAGCTGGTGATTGTCCCCGAGGCGCACTTGGATTTTAGCCGTCACTTGGAGCGGCCCGACTACGCTGACCTCGTCACGGTTGCCAATTTGCACACCTACGCCGGTACAGAGCACCCCTTTGGTCAAGTTGAATGGGCGGGCGTTGCCGCCTTTGAGCGCTTGGGACTACCGGTCAATCCCGGTGAGATGGACGAGAGCTACCAACAGCAGATCGAGCAAATGCAGGACCTGCTTAGGGCTTAATGCTACCTTGGCCTAGTCTTTTGGCTGGGCGTCGAATTGTTGCCCGTTCACCTCGCGGCTGTCGTCGCTCATCAAATAGAGATAGAGCGGCATAATGGCCTCGGGGGAGGGGTTATCGGTCGGGTTTTCACCGGGATAGGCGCTGCGGCGCATTTCGGTGTTCGTGGCCCCTGGGTTAATACTATTCACCCGAGTACCATTTAAGTCGTATTCCTCGTCGGCAAGAATTTGCATCATCGCTTCGGTGGCAAATTTTGAAACCGAGTACGCGCCCCAGAAAGCGCGTCCTTTCCGCCCCACGCTCGATGAGGTAAACACCAGCGATCCATTTTTCGATGCTGCGAGTACGGGTAGCAATGCTTGCGTCATCATAAACTGCGCGTTCACGTTGACCTGCATAACCTCTTCCCAGCTGTCCAGCGTGGTTTGGGCAAGTGAGCGCCGCTGGCCGAGAATGCTGGCATTGTGAAGCAGGCCATCGAGGCGGCCGAACTCCCGCTCTATGGTGTCGGCCAACTCCTGGTAGTCGTGTGCAGCGGCGCCCCGCAGGTGCATGGGGTAAATAGCGGCTTGTGGCGCCGACATGGCTTCGATTTCGTCGTACACCGCTTCGAGTTTTTCTATGGTTCTGCCAAGCAAGATGACCGTGGCGCCGTGCTTTGCAAAACTCAGTGCTGCCGCGCGCCCGATGCCGTCGCCGGCACCTGTGACCAAAATAACTTTATCTTTCAAACACTCTGCATCGGCAGTGAAATTTACAGGTAGGCGTTGTGGCACGGATTGTCCTCTTAGGCTTGCAGTTGCTGAAGGGCGTCATCAAGTTGTTGGGCGTGGTCGATAATAATATCGGCCTTCCAGTCGCCAATATCCTCTCCCAAAGGGACATAGCCATAGCGACAGGCGATCGTTTTCATGCCGGCATTGCGTCCCGCATCAATATCGCGGCGGTGGTCGCCGACATAGATGGCTTCTGAGGGGCGAATACCGAGGTGCTTACAGGCCAGGTACATAGGCTCTGGATGAGGTTTGCGGTTGCTCACATCGTCCGGGCAAACCGCGGTCGCGCAGCGACTGGTCAAGGCCAGCTGTTTCAGTAGCGGCGTGGTAAAGCGCGCGGGCTTGTTGGTAACAATGCCCCAGGCGATGCCGCGGCTCTCTAATTTTTGGAGCTGGCCCTCCATGCCGGGAAAAAGGCTGGTTTCCTCTGACAGCGAGGCCTCATAGCGGTCTAAAAAGGCGTTCAGAAGTGGTGCAAAAGCCGGGTCTTCTGGCTCGAGCCCAAAGCCCAGTCGTACCACCGCGCGCGCGCCTTCAGAGACGCAGCACCGCACTGAATTGTAGTCTTGCAACGGTCGCTGATGCTCGGCTAACAGGCCGTTGAGAACGCGGGTAAAGTCGGCCGCGGTGTCGAGCAGGGTGCCATCAAGGTCAAATAAAACGGCTTTTAGCATTACAGCGGCTTCTTAACGTGAACCATATAGTTCACATCGACATCGTTTTCATTCAGGCGATAGCGCTTGAACAGCGGGTTGTAGGTCAGCCCGGTCATGTGCTGTAGCTGAAGATCATTTTCTCTCAGCCAGTCGGCCAGTTCAGAGGGCCGTATGAACTTGCTGTATTCATGGGTGCCTTTGGGGAGCAGCCCGAGAATATACTCAGCGCCGACAATGCTGAGCGCAAAGGCTTTGGGGTTGCGGTTTATGGTTGAAAAATAGAGGTTGCCGCCGGGCTTGCATAATTTGGCGCAGGCGCGAATGACCGATGCTGGGTTCGGCACGTGTTCAAGCATTTCCAGGCAGGTGACGATGTCGTAGTGGCCGGCCTGGTCTTCGGCGATTTCTTCTGCGGTGGCCTGGAAGTATTCAACCTTGGCGCCCGACTCCAGTTGATGTAAGCGCGCAACGCTCAGCGGCGCCTCACCCATATCGATACCGGTGACTTTGGCGCCACGCAAGGCCATTGACTCCGAAAGTATGCCGCCGCCGCAGCCGATGTCTATCACGCGCTGCTCTGCGAGCGGCGAGCGTTCATCAATGTAGTTTACCCGCAGCGGGTTGATGTCGTGCAGTGGCTTAAACTCACTGTTGCGGTCCCACCAGCGATGAGCCAGTTCCTCGAACTTGGCGATTTCTGATGGATCGACATTGCTGTGTTGTGATGATGCTTGCATGCTACTCTCCACTGATTTTTTGCCGCCAGTACTGCGCTTTTTCGATAACTTCGCGGCTGTCCAGCGTGGTTAGTTCGCCATTATCCAGCATACGTCGGCCTTTGATCCAGCTGTGGCGCACGCAATGGCTAATATTGGTGTACACCAGTTGCGAAACGGGTGTGTAAATGGGTTGCTGTGGCAGGTCGGTCAGGTCGATTGCGATCACATCGGCGTGTTTGCCGAGTTCCAGGCTGCCGGTAATGTGGTCGATGCCCAGTGCGCGGGCGCCGTTGATAGTGGCCATTTGCAGAGCGTAGTGGTCCGGCACTGCAGCGGCATCTGCGGCGACCGCTTTACCAAGCAGGGCGGCGGTGCGCAATTCGCCGAACATGTCCAGGTCGTTGTTGCTGGCCGCGCCATCGGTGCCGAGGGCGACATTAATGCCGGCATTGCGCATTTTTTCCACCGGCGAAAAGCCACTGGCTAACTTGAGGTTGGACTCGGGGCAATGAATCGCGTGGCTGCGGTGCTCGGCTAGCAGGGCGATATCGTCATCGTTGAGGCAGGCGAGGTGCACACACTGGCTGCGCGGCCCCAATAGACCCAATTTGGCCAGCCTTTCGATAGGTCTCAGGCCGGTTTGTTTGAGTGCGTCGTCAACCTCGTGCTGTGTTTCATGGAGGTGGATCTGTATAGCGCAGTCGAGTTCTTCGGCAAACATCACCACCTTGCTCATCGCCTCATCACCGACGGTGTAGGGGGCATGGGGGCCAAAGGCAATGTTGATAAGGTCGCTGTGCTTGTAGTCGTCGCGCAAGGCCAAACCCTTGCGAAAATACTCGTCGGGGCCGCTACCCCAGGCGCTGGGGAAGTCGAAGATGGGAAAGCACAGTTGCGCGCGTATTCCGGCGCGCCGTGCGACTTCGGCGGCGGCTTCAGGAAAAAAGTACATGTCGCTAAACGTGGTTGTCCCGCCGCGTAGCATCTCGGCAATTGCCAGTGCCGTTCCGTCACGAACAAATTCCTCGCCCACCCATTGGCCTTCGGCCGGCCATATATGCTCGTTGAGCCACTGCTGAAGGGGTTGGTCATCTGCCATGCCGCGAAACAGGCTCATGGCGGTGTGGCCATGAGCATTAATGAGGCCGGGCATCAGCAGCTGGTCGCCGAGCGCAATGTGTTCATGTGCGGAAAGGCCACGTGCCTCGGCCTCTGGGAGAATGCCGCTGATGCAGCCGTCGGTAATAGCCAGTGCGTGGTTTTCAAGCAGAGGGCAGCCTTCACTCATGGGTAATATCCAGCGAGCGGAGATCAGGGTGTCAATGCGGTCGAGGGCGGCACGGCTCATGGTGTAAGACATTCCTAGCGTGAAAGCGGCAAGTATACCTGTTCCTGTGTGCAGTTGTGACGATAAGGTGCTGATATTCGGCCTTTATACGCTGTCTATGCACACTTGGAATATGCTAATATTCTCGCTTTGTTTCCCGCTTGGCCACCGCCAGATTGGTTGGGCGGCAGGGCAGTAAAAACGCGCATTGGGCGGCGCTGCTGCCGCTCAAGGGTCGCTGACAATAAGGATGCTTGCTATTCATGGCTGACAATGCAAATGAAATTCTGCCGGTAAATATCGAGGATGAGCTGAAACAGTCCTACCTCGACTATGCAATGAGCGTAATTGTTGGGCGCGCCTTGCCCGATGTGCGCGATGGCCTCAAACCGGTGCACCGTCGGGTGTTGTTCGCGATGAGCGAGCTGAGCAACGACTGGAACAAAGCGTATAAGAAATCTGCTCGTGTCGTTGGTGACGTGATCGGTAAGTACCACCCACACGGCGACTCGGCGGTTTACGACACGATTGTCCGCATGGCGCAGCCATTTTCCATGCGGTATATGCTGGTGGATGGTCAAGGTAACTTCGGCTCGATTGACGGTGATAACGCGGCGGCAATGCGTTATACCGAGATTCGCATGCAGAAAATCTCCCATGAGATGCTTGCCGACCTCGATAAAGAAACGGTCGACTGGGTGCCTAACTACGACGGTACTGAACAAATCCCTGCCGTATTGCCCACTAAAATTCCCAGTCTGTTGGTCAATGGTTCCTCGGGTATCGCCGTTGGTATGGCGACGAATATCCCCCCCCACAACCTGACCGAAGTGGTTAACGGCTGTTTGGCGCTGTTGGACAATCCCGACATTTCGATTGATGAATTGATGGAGCATATTCCAGGGCCGGACTTCCCAACGGCGGCGATCATCAACGGTCGAGCGGGCATTGTAGATGCCTACCGAACCGGCCGCGGTCGGATTTATGTACGCTCTCGCGCTGAAGTAATCAGCAATGAAAAAACCAACAAAGACACCATCGTCATTACCGAGCTGCCCTACCAAGTCAACAAGGCGCGCTTGATCGAGAAAATTGCAGAGCTGGTAAAAGACAAAAAAATTGAAGGTATTGCCGAGCTGCGCGACGAGTCTGACAAAGACGGCCTGCGCGTTGTGATTGAAATGAAGCGCGGCGAAAGCGGTGAGGTGGTGCTGAATAATCTGTATGCACAAACGCAGCTGCAGAATGTTTTTGGCATCAATATTGTCGCCTTGGTGGACAATCAGCCGCGCATTCTCAACCTCAAGGAGTTGCTGGAGTACTTTGTTCGCCACCGCCGTGAGGTGGTAACGCGGCGCACTGTGTACTTGCTGCGCAAAGCGCGTGAGCGCGGTCATGTGTTGGAAGGTCTTGCGGTAGCGATCTCGAATATCGACGAGGTGATTGCCACGATCAAGGCGTCGGCGACGACGCAAGAAGCCAAAGAAAACCTGATCTCCCGCGGTTGGGCGCTCGGTGAAGTAAGTGCCATGCTCGAGCGAGCCGGCGAAGATGCCTGCCGCCCCGATGAGCTGGAAGAGCAGTACGGCGTTCGCGATGGCAACTATTGGCTGTCGCCGGCGCAGGTTCAAGCCATCCTTGAGCTGCGTCTGCAAAAACTCACCGGGCTTGAGCATGAAAAACTGTTGGCCGAGTACCAGGAAAAGCTGGCAGAAATTGCCGAGTATTTGAGTATTTTGGCCGATCCGCAGGTGCTGCTGAACGTTATTCGCGGCGAGCTAGAGCAAGTTGTTGCGGATTTTGGCGATGAGCGCCGCACCGAAATTGTTGCCTCTCAGCTCGATTTAACCCACGAAGATCTGATCCCTGAAGAAGACCGCGTGGTGACCATCTCCCACGGCGGTTATGCCAAGTCGCAGCCGCTTGATGCCTACGCGGCGCAGCGTCGCGGCGGGATGGGTAAGTCGGCGACGGCAGTAAAAGAAGAGGACTTTGTCGAGCACCTGTTGGTGGCCAATACCCACGACACTATCTTGTGCTTCAGTAATATAGGCAAAGTGTATTGGTTGAAGGTCTACCAAATTCCGGTTGCAGGCCGCAATTCTCGCGGGCGCCCGATGGTCAATCTATTGCCACTGGGTGAGGATGAGCGCATTACCTCTATCCTTCCGGTTCACGAGTATACCGAGGGCTACTTTATCTTCATGGCGACCGCCAACGGCACCGTCAAGAAAACGCCTCTTGAGGCCTTCTCCCGCCCGCGTAGCGTCGGTTTGATCGCGCTAGCACTGGATGAAGGTGATGTACTGATCGGCACTGAGATCACCGATGGCAGCAACGATGTCATGTTGCTGACCAGCGGCGGTAAAGCGGCGCGCTTTGCCGAGGGCGATGTACGGGCCATGGGCCGTACCGCGCGCGGTGTGCGCGGCGTGCGTATGGACGAGGATCAGCAGGTCATCGCGATGATCATTCCCAAAACCGGTGGACGGGTGCTGACGGTGTCAGAAAACGGTTACGGTAAGCGAACCGATGTAGAGGATTTCCCCTGTAAAGGCCGAGGAAATCGCGGCGTTATCGCCATGACGATGAGCGACCGTAACGGGGCATTGGTTGGCGCCGTACAGGTATTTGATGGTGATGATCTGATGCTGATCACCGACCAGGGAACGTTGGTGCGTACCCGCACCGACGAGATCTCCTTGCTCAGCCGTAATACTCAGGGCGTGAAGGTGATTCGTTTGCGTGACGACGAGCATTTAGTTGGCGTACAGCGTGTCGCAGAGCAAGACGTAGACGATGTCGTTGACGATGTTGAGCTCAGTGCTGAGGCGCCAGCTGGTGAGGCCCCTGCTGCTGATGACGCCGACAACAACAGCCCGGCTGCCGAATAAAGCGAATTACACATTTTTTAAACATGGTTGGAGCGAAGTAAACAATGGCGCGTGTTTATAATTTTTGCGCAGGACCTGCGGCAATTCCCGAGGCAGTGCTGAGCCAGGCGAAGGATGAATTGCTGGATTGGAGAGGCCGCGGCTTATCGGTGATGGAAATGAGTCACCGGTCAGAAGAGATGGTCTCTATTGCCAGTGAAGCAGAAGCAGATTTGCGTGAGCTGATGGGGATCAGCGACGACTATGCGGTGTTATTCCTGCAAGGTGGCGCCAGCTCACAGTTTTCAGCAGTGCCGCTGAACCTGTGCGAAGAGGGTGCCACGGTTGACTATGTGAACACCGGGCAGTGGTCTAAAAAAGCCATTAAAGAAGCCAAGCGTTATGCCAACGTAAATGTTGTTGCCAGCTCAGAGGCTAATAATTTTGCCAGCATTCCTGCTTTCGACAGTTGGCAGCTCAGCGACGACGCGGCATACCTGCATTACACCCCGAACGAAACCATTGGCGGTGTCGAATTCTTCTGGACGCCTGAGGTGCAAGCACCGCTGGTTGCGGATATGTCATCGACCATCCTGTCTCGTCCCATTGATGTGAATCAGTTTGGTGTTATCTATGCCGGGGCGCAAAAGAACATCGGCCCGGCAGGCCTGACCATTGTGATTGTGCGCAAAGATTTACTCGGTAAGTCACGTGCGATCACGCCAACCATGCTGGATTACCAAACCGCCGCCGATAACGACTCCATGTACAACACGCCGCCTACGCTGGCGTGGTACTTGTCGGGCCTGGTCTTTAAATGGCTCAAGGCACAGGGTGGCTTGGAAGCAATGGAAGTGGTGAATCGCCGCAAGGCCGAAAAACTCTATGGCTATATCGATGGCAGCGGCTTCTACAGTAACCCCGTTGAAGTGGCGAGTCGCTCGTTGATGAACGTGCCTTTTGTGCTGGCGGATAGTGGCCTCGATAAAGCGTTCCTGGCCGGTGCAGACGACGCTGGTTTGCTGAACCTGAAGGGCCACCGCTCGGTCGGCGGCATGCGTGCGAGCATCTACAATGCTGTGCCCGAGGCCGCAGTTGATGCATTGATCGATTACATGAAAGATTTCGCCAGAGAGAACGGCTAAGGTCATGACGAAGCCCGAAGATAAGCCGGTTGATCTGAACTCATTGCGTCAAGACATCGACAGCATCGACAGTCAAATTCACGCCTTACTCAATCGACGAGCACGGTGCGCGCAACAAGTCGCCGAAGTAAAACAGCGTGAGTTTGAGGCCGCGAAGCAGTTCGAGTCAGACAAGGGCAGCAGCAGTGCCCAGCAGCTACTGTTTTATCGGCCCGAGCGTGAGGCGCAGGTGTTGGCGCGGGTTAAGGAAGCAAATCAGGGGCCGCTGGCGGACGATACGGTTGCCTATATCTTTCGGGAGATTATGTCGGCCTGTTTGGCCTTAGAAAAACCCATGGAAGTGGCCTATCTGGGGCCGGAAGGCACGTTCACCCAAGCGGCGGCGCTCAAGCACTTCGGCCATGCGGTAATTAGCGTCCCCCAGGCGACCATTGACGGTGTGTTTTCACAGGTGGAATCCGGGCAGTGCCATTACGGCGTTGTCCCTGTGGAAAACTCGACTGAGGGGATGGTGTCTCATACCCTCGACGCCTTCATGAATTCGCCGTTGAAGATTTGTGGTGAAGTGGAACTGCGGGTTCGGCTCAATTTGTTGGTCGGTGAAGGTGGCAGCGAACAAGCGATTACGCGAATTTGTGCGCACCAGCAGGCATTGGCACAAAGCCGTCGCTGGCTGGATGCAAATTTCCCGAATGTTGAACGGGTCGCGGTCAGCAGTAATGGCGAGGCCGCAAGAATGGCTGCTGAGCAAAAGGGCATTGCTGCGATAGCCGGCGATCTGGCGGCGCAACAATACGGCCTGAGCAAGCTGGCGGTGAATATTGAAGATCAGCCTGACAACACCACGCGGTTCTTAGTGATTGGCAAGGAAGATGTGTCTGCCAGCGGCCGGGATAAAACGTCGATTGTGGTGTCTGCCCACAACCGCCCCGGCGCCCTGTTCAAACTGCTCGAACCCTTCGAGCAGGCTAATGTCATGTTAACCCGCATCGACACCCGCCCGTCGCGGACGGAAACTTGGACTTACGTCTTTTTTATCGAGTTTGAAGGCCATCAGAATGACCCGAAAGTGGCCGATATTCTCGATACCATCGCCCAGCAAACGGTGATGTGTAAAATTCTTGGCTCATACCCCAAGGCGGCTTTGTAAGCCTTGGCACTCGATTTACAGAGGCACTAGCATGACCTGCGATTTTATTGCCCAGGCCAACGAAGGTATTCAGGGTTTACAGCCCTATCAGCCTGGCAAGCCGATAGAGGAATTGGAGCGCGAGCTCGGTCTGAGCAACGTAGTAAAGTTGGCCAGCAACGAAAACCCGCTTGGTGCGCCTGGCTCCGCGCTGTCTGCCTATGCTGCGGCTGCAGCACAGCTCCACCTTTATCCGGATGCCGGCGGTTTTGCCTTAAAGTCGCTGCTAGCGGAGTCCCTGGGTGTGGAGTCCGCGCAGCTGACCCTGGGCAACGGTTCAAATGACGTGTTGGATCTGCTCGGCAGAGTATTTCTGGATGCCGAGAGCAGCGCTGTGTTTTCGCAGTATGCCTTTATTGTGTACCCCATTGCGGTGCAGGCGGCTGGTGCCCAAGCGCGAATTGCGCCTGCTAAAGACTGGGGGCACGACCTTGACGCGATGGCGGCGTTGATCGATAACACAACGCGGCTGGTTTTTATCGCCAATCCGAATAATCCGACAGGCACTTGGCTCGATGAGCAAGCCCTGAGCGGGTTTATGGCAGCGGTTCCCGAGAACGTTGTGGTGGTGTTGGATGAAGCCTACTGCGAATACGTGGATGAAGCGGCGTACCCAGATAGCATTGCGATGCTGGCGGACTACCCAAATTTGGTTGTCACTCGGACGTTTTCAAAGGCCTATGGGCTGGCCGGATTGCGGGTAGGTTATGCAATTAGTCACCCCGATATTGCCGATTTACTGAACCGTGTGCGCGCACCCTTCAATGTTAGTGTGTCGGCAATGGCAGCCGCGGCCGCTGCTTACCGCGATCACGAGTATCTGCAGCAAAGCCGCGAGGTAAACACCGCGGGACGAGAGCAGCTTGTCGCCGCTTTTGATGAGCTCGGCCTGCCTTATATTCCTTCGGTGGGTAATTTCATTACCGTGGAAATGCCCAGCGATGCTATGCCGTACTACCAGGCCTTGCTTGAGAAGGGCGTGATTGTGCGTCCGATTGGTGTTTACGGTATGCCGAGGCACTTGCGGGTGTCGATCGGCCTAGAGCAAGAAAATCAGCGCTTTATTAGTGCCCTGAAAGAGGTGTTGGCTCCGGCGTGAAGATTGGCAAGTTAACCATTATTGGCCTTGGCTTAATGGGCGGCTCGTTGGCCAAGGCATTGAAGGCCAAGGGTGTTGTCGAACATGTTTGGGCAACGGGGCGGCGCGCCGCCTCATTAGAGCGCGGCTTGGCCCTGGGTGTGATTGATCACTGGACGCTGGATTTAGCCGAGGCGGTTCACGATGCCGATGTGGTACTGATTGCTACGCCTACGCTGGTTGCCGAGCAAGTGATGGCCGACCTCGCGCCGCTGCTCAGCGAGCGCACCATTGTTACTGATGTGGCCAGTGTGAAAGGAAATATTCTTCGCGCGGCGGAGTCAGTGTTCGGTGAACTGCCGGCGCGTTTCGTATTGGCTCACCCGATTGCCGGGTCTGAGCAAAGCGGGGTGGAGGCGGCAAAGACGGATCTCTTTGTCGATCATCGGGTGATCCTAACGCCGCTGGACAGTAATGATGCTGATGCCGTCGCGACAGTTCGCGAAATGTGGCAACACGCCGGGGCCGAGGTTGTCGATATGGCGGTTGATGAGCACGACGCCGTGCTGGCGGCGACCAGTCATTTGCCTCACGTATTGGCCTACACCCTGGTTGACGCGCTGGCTGCCAGTGGCAGCGCCGCCGATATCTTTCGTTTCGCCGCCGGGGGATTTCGCGACTTTACGCGCATCGCCTCCAGCGACCCAACGATGTGGCACGATATTGTATTGGCGAACCGCCAAGCGATTCTTAACGGTCTGGATACCTTTGCCGATCATTTGACCGAGGTTCGCCAGCTTATTGCGGACTCGGATGGCCCCGCGATTAAACAAGTCTTTAGTCGCGCCAAACAGGCGCGAGATGAGCACTTTCTCGGGCAGTACATGGTCGGGCGCAAGCAAACTAAATCTTAACGTACAGCAGAGACAATACTTGTGGAATTTCTAGCTCAACCCGGTGGTACGGTGAACGGTACCGTTCGGGTTCCTGGTGATAAATCGATCTCCCATCGCTCCATTATGTTCGGTGCTATCGCCGACGGCACAACCACCGTTGAAGGCTTTCTTGAGGGTGAAGATGCGCTGTCCACGCTGAAGGCGTTTCAAGCGATGGGTGTCGAGATAGAGGGGCCTGATGCCGGTCGCGTGACGATCCACGGTGTCGGTCGAGACGGCCTTCAGGCGCCAGCGGGCGAGCTGTATATGGGTAATTCCGGTACCTCCATGCGCCTATTGGCGGGCCTTCTGGCGGGGCAACCGTTTGACGTGACGATGACCGGCGATTTGTCGTTAAGTAAACGACCGATGGAGCGTGTGGCGGCGCCGCTGCGTGAAATGGGTGCGGTGGTTGAAACCGCAGAAGGCGGGCGTCCGCCCTTAACCCTGCGCGGTGGCCAACGGCTTAAGGCGATAGATTATGTGCTGCCTATGGCCAGCGCCCAGGTGAAATCCTGTGTCTTGCTTGCCGGTATGTATGCCGAGGGCGAAACGCGTACCACCGAACCTGCGCCAACCCGTGATCATAGCGAGCGTATGCTGAAAGGCTTTGGTTATCCGGTGGCAGTCAGCGGTGCCACGGCAACGTTGAGCGGGGGGCATCGCTTGAAGGCGGTACATATAGATGTGCCTGCCGATATCTCCTCTGCGGCCTTTTTCATGGTGGCGGCCAGTATTGCTCCCGGTGCAGATTTAACGCTGCAGCATGTGGGTATTAATCCTACTCGCGTCGGTATTATTAATATTCTGCGGGAGATGGGGGGCGACATTACCCTGAGCAATGAGCGCGAGGTAGGCGGTGAGCCGGTTGCCGATATACGTGTTCGCTACGCACCGCTCAAGGGCATCGACATTCCTGAAGAGCAAGTGCCTTTAGCCATCGACGAATTCCCCGTGCTGTTTGTCGCCGCGGCCTGCGCCGAGGGGCGTACCGTGCTGCGCGGCGCGGAAGAGTTGCGGGTAAAAGAGAGTGACCGCATTCAAGTCATGGCCGATGGCTTGGTCTCTTTGGGGGTGAATGCGCAGGCGACGCCAGACGGCATCATTATCGATGGCGGCCCGATAGGCGGTGGCCGCGTGAATAGCCATCACGATCACCGCATTGCTATGTCGTTCTCTGTCGCTGCGCTGCGAGCGAGCGATACCATTCATATCGAAGACTGCGACAACGTCGCTACCTCCTTCCCCAACTTTGTTGAGTTGGCGACGCAAGTCGGTATGCGGATTGAGGTGTGCAAATGACCCTTCCCGTGATTTGTATTGATGGCCCCAGTGGTTCGGGCAAAGGCACGCTCTGTCAGATGCTGGCACTCAAGTTGGGCTGGCATTTACTCGACAGTGGCGCGTTGTATCGCCTGGTGGGGATGGCGGCTGATAAACATCAATCGGATTTTTCCGATGAACAGGCGGTGGCGGCTTTGGCGGCGGATTTAGATGTTGCCTTCCTGCCTGGCCAAGCCGGTGAGCCGAGTCGAGTGATGCTAGAGGGTGTGGATGTCAGCGGTGAGCTTCGTACTGAAACCACTGGACTGCTGGCGTCGAAGGTTGCGGTGCTGCCCGCTGTTCGACAGGCATTGCTGCAGCGCCAGCGTGACTTTGTGCAAGCACCAGGCCTGGTTGCCGATGGCCGTGATATGGGAACCGTTGTTTTCCCGGACTCACCATTGAAGGTGTTTCTCACTGCCAGTGCCGAGGAGCGCGCACGTCGTCGCTACAAGCAGTTGAAAGACAAGGGCGATAGTGTTAACCTCGCGACCCTTTTAAAAGAGATCCAAGAGCGTGATCGGCGTGACTCTGAGCGCGAGCATTCACCGCTTAAGCCAGCGGACGATGCGGTGCTGATAGACAGCAGCTCACTGGGGATCGAGCAAGTTTTTGAGCGGGTACTCACGGAAGTGAGTGCGCGTTTTTCTGCGTGTTGAGCGCAGTAGTTGTTTCTAAGGGTGTTTCCGGCGGTGTTAAAGCCAGCTAGTCGTCGGAAGGACTTTAAAAAACTGACCCGCGTTAGCTGGTAATGCGGCGATATGGTGGTTATACCACTGCTAATTTCAGGTAATGACTAATGAGCGAAAGCTTTGCTGAACTGTTTGAAGAAAGTTTAAAAACGATCGATATGAAGCCCGGTTCTATCGTAACCGGCGTAGTTATCGATATCGACAGCGACTGGGTAACCGTACACGCTGGTCTGAAGTCGGAAGGGGTTATCCCTCGCGATCAATTCGTTGCTGAAGGCGGCGATTTCTCTCTGCAAATTGGCGACGAGGTGCAGGTTGCACTGGAGTCTGTTGAAGATGGTTTCGGTGAAACCCGTCTGTCTCGCGAGAAAGCAAAGCGCGCCGAAGCATGGACCGCACTGGAAGCTGCCTACGAGGCAGAAGAAACAGTAACCGGTATCATTAACGGCAAAGTAAAAGGTGGTTTCACCGTCGACATCAACAGCATCCGCGCGTTCCTGCCCGGCTCATTGGTTGATGTACGCCCCGTGCGCGACACCGCTCACCTGGAAGGCAAAGAACTCGAATTTAAGGTGATCAAGCTGGACCAGAAGCGCAACAACGTTGTTGTTTCTCGTCGTGCGGTTCTGGAAAGTGTTAACAGCGAAGAGCGCGAAGCACTGCTGGAATCTCTGCAAGAAGGCATGGTTGTTAAAGGTATCGTTAAGAACCTGACCGACTACGGTGCATTCGTAGACCTCGGCGGCATCGACGGCCTGCTGCACATCACTGACATGGCTTGGAAGCGCATTAAGCACCCAAGCGAAATCGTTAACGTTGGCGATGAAATTGATGTTCGCATCCTCAAGTTCGACCGTGAGCGCAACCGCGTATCTCTGGGTCTGAAGCAACTGGGCGAAGATCCCTGGGTGGCAATCAAAACCCGTTACCCAGAAAACAGCCGCGTGAAAGCCAAGGTCACTAACCTGACTGACTACGGTTGCTTTGCCGAGATCGAAGAGGGTGTTGAAGGTCTGGTTCACGTTTCTGAAATGGATTGGACCAACAAAAACATCCATCCTTCTAAAGTCGTACAAGTAGGCGACGAAGTAGAAGTGATGATCCTGGATATCGACGAAGAGCGTCGTCGTATTTCTCTGGGTATCAAGCAGTGCCAGCAGAACCCATGGGATGCCTTCGGTTCTCAGTTCACTAAAGGCGATCGCATCAGCGGTGCCATCAAGTCGATCACTGACTTCGGTATCTTCATCGGTCTGGACGGCAACATCGACGGTCTGGTTCACCTGTCAGACATCTCTTGGAACGAGAGCGGCGAAGACGCGGTTCGCAAGTTCAAGAAAGGCGACGAGATCGAGACCGTTATCCTGTCTATCGACCCCGAGCGCGAGCGCATTTCTCTGGGTATCAAGCAGCTGGAAGAAGATCCCTTCTCTGACTACGTTGCCGTCAACGATCGCGGTAGCATCGTGACCGGTACTGTTAAAGAAGTTGACGCCAAAGCCGCCGTTGTTGTGCTGGCCGAAGAAGTCGAAGGTGTGTTGAAAGCGTCTGAAATCAGCCGTGACCGCGTTGAAGATGCGCGCAATGTGCTGAAAGAAGGCGAAGAAGTTGAAGTTAAGATCATCAGCGTAGATCGCAAAAACCGTGCTCTGAGCCTGTCTATCAAAGCGAAAGACATGGAAGACGAGAAAGAAGCGGTTAAAGCCCTGCGCGAGAAGGAAACTGAAGCTGCCCCTGCAACTATCGGTGACCTGATCAAAGCTCAGATGGAAAGCAAGGACTAAGTCCTAATGCTGCGGGCATTCTCTTGTGAATGCCCGTAACATACTGGCTTATAAGCAAAAAAGTGCTAAGCTAGGCTTGATGTCGGAATTGACGGGATTAAGCAATGACCAAATCTGAGTTGATAGAGCTGATGGCTGAGCGTCAGCCGCAGTTATCTCACAAGGATATTGAACTGGCTGTGAAGACCATGATTGAGCATATGTCTCAAGTATTGGCGACTGGCAGCCGGATTGAAATTCGGGGGTTTGGTAGCTTCTCTCTGCATTATCGCGAGCCTCGCATGGGCCGTAACCCTAAAACGGGCGAAACGGTTCAGTTACCGGGAAAATATGTTCCACATTTTAAGCCGGGTAAAGAGCTTCGTGAGCGAGTAAACCAGAGTTTGATCTCGAGCTAAGACAGCGTAGCTAGCCTTCTCTAAACAGAAACGGTATGGTCTTTGGCCATACCGTTTTTTTATGGGTGTCATGTCAGATGCAGATCCTTAAGTCCATCTTCCTATTGCTGCTCATCGTTGCTGTTATTGCATTTGGACTGCTTTTTAGCATCGAGAATACAGCGTTGGTCCCGCTCAATATCCTCATTATGGAGTTGCCGGAACAGCGTATATCGACTTGGATGATAGTCGCCTTTTTCACCGGCGGTGTCTGTGGGATGTTATCTGCATCGCTGTTAGTGTTGCGCTTGCAGGCGAGCAGAATGCGTTTGCGTCGCAGCCTGAGGCAGCCTTCAACCCCGCCTGTGGAGGCCGGTCCTAGCCGCTAGCAGCAATGGAGCTATTGCTACCCTTTACCTTATTGTTCTTTGCCACAGCGCTGGGTTGGCTGTTGGGGAGGCGCTCGCAGAGTCGTTCGGGAGTCTCGGGAAAAGGTCGTGATGACGCCTATTACCACAGCCTGCGCTTTCTGCTAAGTGAGCAGCCTGGCACCGCTGTTGATGAATTTATTCAGGCCATAGCCGTCAATGAGCAGACCCTGGATACCCATCTTTCCTTGGCGCGATTAATGCGTGGCAAGGGCGAATTGGAAGCGGCTACGCGGATTCACCAGAACCTGTTGGCGCGACCAAACCTTCCCAAAAGTGGCTTGCAGCAGGTGCATCTGGAGCTGGCTAAGGATTATATATCCGCAGGCTTACACGACCGGGCTGAGCGACTATTGCGGGACTTGGTGGCGGAGGCGAGTGAGAACGAGGCCGAGGCACTCGACTACCTCCAGCAAATTTATCAGGCTGAGAAAGACTGGGAAAAGGCGATTGCCGTTGCGAGGCGACGCTTGCCCAAGCGTGGCTGGCTACTGAAACAAAAAGCTGACAGCGATCCGCAAGTTTCGGTGGCATTGAGTCACTATTATTGTGAGCTTGCCGATGAACGCGCCTCTGCTGGAGATTGGACTCAGGCGAAATCGATATTGCAAAAAGCGCGGGAGGCCGACGCCGAAAACCCGCGGGCGGCAATGTCATTGGCGAAGTTAGTAATGGACGAACAGCCCGAGTATGCGCTGAATTTATTGCACGCTGTCGCGGAGGGGCAACCCGCTTATGCCAGCGAAATACTGCCGCTGTTTCGCGATGCTTTCAGTCGTCTTGCCGATGCGCCGTCATACTCTCAGGCGCTGCGTGCACTGGCACAGGTGACGCAGAGTTCTACCTTGCACAACGAGGTGGCGAAAGAATTCGAGAGCCTTGAGGCGGCGCGAGCCTACTTGAAGGACGCGGTGTCTCAGCGGCCGACGATAAAGTTACTGTTGGCGCTGCTTGAGCGGGAGTTGGACGCAAGCGAATCCGGGCGAGAAATTGTGTCCGAGTTACATAGTTTATGTGCAAGTCGGCCCAGTTATTGTTGTCGACATTGCGGCTTTTCGGGTCGGAAACAACACTGGCTGTGTCCCAGCTGCGAGCAGTGGGGTACTATTGCGCCCATCCGTAGTAGCCAAGGCGATTAACTTTCCATGACCACGCATTCTCCTGTACTGGTTGCACTCGATGTCGCAACGGAAGAAGAGCTTCTTAAACTTGTTGATCAGCTTGACCCCAGCGAGTGTCGCGTCAAGGTGGGTAAAGAGCTGTTTACCCTATTTGGACCTAAGGTCTTGGATATCCTGCACCAACGCGGTTTCGAGGTATTCCTGGATCTGAAATTCCACGACATTCCCAACACTGTGGCGGCGGCTGTGAGAGCGGCGGCTGAGCGCGGTGTGTGGATGGTCAACGTTCATGCCAGCGGCGGCTCAGCAATGATGAAGGCGGCGCGTGAGGCCTTGCAGCCCTATGGTGACAAGGCGCCGATTCTTATTGCGGTGACGGTACTGACATCCATGGGTGAGAACGAGCTATCAGAGCTGGGCGTCGAGCGCAGCGCCGCTGAGCAAGTGAGTCATCTCGCCCGTTTGGCTCAAGACAGTGGCATGGACGGTGTGGTTTGCTCTGCACAGGAGGCCGAGAAACTCAGAGCAGAGCGTGGGGATGGTTTCTTGCTGGTTACGCCGGGTATTCGTCCCCGCGATAGTGCTAGCGATGATCAGCAACGCATTGCCACGCCGGAGGACGCCGTACGAATGGGCAGCAACTATTTGGTTATTGGTCGTCCAATTAGTCGTGCCGCGGAGCCCTTGGCCGCGCTGCGTGATATTAACCGAGCACTCGGAGTCTGAGCTCACTCGGACGTCGATCGGTGATAATGCCTCTACAAATTGAATTACGAATACAGGGAATAGAACAGTAATGGCGGTAATTGATGTATTTAATGGTGATGCTGACGGATTGTGTGCGCTAGTGCAGTTAAGGTTAGCCGACCCCCAGGAAAGCCAACTCGTCAGCGGTGTTAAGCGGGATATCGCCCTGCTTAATCGCGTAGAGGCTGGTGAGGGGGACCGGGTAACCGTGTTGGACGTGTCGCTTGATAAAAACCGGGAAGGGTTAACGGCATTGCTGGCTAATGGGGCAGAGGTGTTCTACGTCGACCACCACTTTGCTGGAGATATTCCGGAGCACGCGAAGCTGTCTACAAAAATCAATACGGCTGCAGACGTCTGCACGAGCTTACTGGTAAACGGGCATCTGCAAGGTGAATACGCCCTGTGGGCAATTGTCGGCGCTTATGGTGACAACCTGCGCAAGAGCGCGCAAACCTTGGCTGCACAGCAAAATGTTGCCGAGGCGGACCTCGAAAAACTTGAGAATCTGGGAATTTATCTCAACTACAACGGCTACGGTGCCAGTTTGGATGATCTCCATTTCACACCCACAGAGCTGTTTGCAGAGTTGCTGCCGTTCAGCAATCCCCTCGACTTTATTGCCGATTCGGCAGGCACGTTTAGTAAACTGGAGTCGGGCTACCACAGTGATATGACCGCCGCCGCGCAATTGCCGCCGGTTCGCAGCAGTGATATTGCGGCGGTTTATGTATTACCCAATGAGCGCTGGGCGCGCCGAGTGAGTGGTGTATACAGCAATGACCTTGCCAACGCTCACCCGGACCGGGCCCATGCGGTGCTCACTGAAAAAGCCGATGGTAACTATCTGGTTAGCATTCGCGCGCCGCTCAACAACAAGCGCGGCGCTGATGAGTTTTGCCGTCAATTCCCAACAGGCGGCGGACGAGCCGCGGCAGCGGGGATTAATGACTTGGCCGGTGATACGCTTGAACATTTCTGCGAGCAGTTCGAGACATTCTACCGGAGCCTAGCTGACTAAAATGCTCACCCTGGATGCTTGGCTGACACTGGCAGTGATCGCCGCCTGTTTGACGGCACTGATTTTCAGCCGGCGACCCGCTGACATGGTGCTGTGTGGTGGTGTCACCGTGCTGTTGCTGCTGGGCGTCCTAACGCCGGAAGAAGCGCTGGCGGGCATGTCCAATGAGGGTATGGTCACGGTGGGCGTGTTGTTTATTGTCGCCCAAGCCCTGTCAGAGACCGGTGTGGTGAGCTGGATTTCCAACAATGTGCTGGGGCGCCCCAAATC
>Ga0208468_1000107_pt1 | contig 28793 bp, 27 predicted proteins | sample DeeseametaMP0960_FD_184198 | JGI IMG/M metagenome (GOLD analysis project Ga0208468, IMG submission 184198) | Marine microbial communities from the Deep Indian Ocean - MP0960 (SPAdes) | ecosystem: Environmental > Aquatic > Marine > Oceanic | place: East of Madagascar, South Indian Ocean... | reverse complement strand
TATTTTTAGAGACTATAAATGAGAGACTTAACGAAGATGGTATCTTAGTTATCACTTCTCCATACACATGGCAAGAAAGCTCTACTGCAAAAGAGTTCTGGTTAGGTGGATTTACTAATGAGGCAGGAGAAGAGGTTAAAACTATTGATTCATTAGAAAAAGTTTTAGGTGAAAAGTTTGAGCTTATCCATACTCAAGACTTAGAGTTTGTTATCAAAGAGACAGCGAGAAAGTACCAACATACTATCTCTGAAGTAAGTGTTTGGAAGAAAAAGTAGTGTCTTATGATTTCTCTGTAAGTGCTTGTAGAAAAGATACAAACGCAGAGAAGTACACTTTACGAGAAGAACTTTTTGGTACAGATGATGTTTTACCCGTTTGGGTTGCCGATATGGATATAGACACACCTGATTTTGTATTAAATGCAGTGAAAAAACGCTTAGAGCATCCAATAGTTGGTTATGAAGAGGTACCAACTAGTGCTTTTAATGCACAACGTACTTGGATGAAGCAAGAGCATAACTTTGAGTTTGAACTTGAAGATATGTTTTACTCTCATTCTGTAGTTGCATCTATGGCTGTAGCTATTGAAGCTTTTAGTGAAGAAGGCGAGGGTGTAATTGTGCAAACACCTGTGTACTCTCCTTTTTTTCACTCTGTAAATGGACTAAACCGCTCCCTTATAAAAAATCCCCTCAAAGTAAATAGTGATGGTCTGTATACTTTTGATATAGAAGATCTAAAATCAAAAATAAAACCTAATACTAAACTTCTCCTACTCTGTTCTCCTCATAACCCTGTTGGACGTGTATGGGAAAAAGAAGAACTTGAAGCTATTTTAGATGTTTGTGTCGAGCATAATATAGTGGTGTTCGCAGATGAGATTCATTCTGACCTTGTGTACACCCCAAACAAGCATACAGTTTTTACTACATTAAGTGAGGCGGCTAAAAAAATTACACTAACAGCTATAGGTGTTGGAAAAACATTTAATATGGCTGGTTTTGCTATGAGTAGTGTAATCATTCAAGATGAAGATTTAAGAGAGAGATTTAAAAAAGCATATAAAAAAGTACATTTTGCACAAGGTTCTGTCCTTTCTCATGTTGCTTACGAAGCAGCTTATACAGATGGAAAAGAGTGGTTAGAAGACCTGAAAGTACATCTTTATAAAAACTATGAAATGCTTCGTACTCTTTGTCAAAAATATCCAAAACTTTTAAAGATTACTCCTATTGAAGGGACTTATCTTGCATGGCTTGATTGTAGTGGTTTAGGTCTTAGGGATAAAAAACTCAGAGAATTTTTTATCCAAGATGCTAAACTTGGATTAAATGCAGGAATTAGCTTTGGTAAAGAGGGTTTAGGTTATATGCGTTTGAATTTTGCCGTATCGCAAGAGAAAATGTTAGAGATTATTAAGAAGTTAGACAAAGCACTTTCGCTAAAATAGCTATTATTAAAATAAGGATATTAATTTGACTAGCATTGAGTTGGATGAATATAAAGAACATAAAAAAATGAGTATACGAAGTGATAGTTTTGAAAGACTTATAGAATTTATGAAAAGTTACTATAACATGCATAATCCTGATGAGCTTTTTGATACTTTAAAAAATGATGATACAGCTGTGACGATGTTAAATAAATGCTCAATTACAAGTGCAGCAAGTATGAACCAGTTTTTAGATAGATTCTAGTTTTGACTGATTTAGAGAGAATTGAGTACTTTATAGGTTTACACCATGTTATGAGTCTAGCTACATCTACCCCAGATGAGTTAAGTGTCTGTTCTCTTTTTTTTTCATATGACACAAATACAAAAAGTTTTATAGTTGCAAGTAGTGAGAAAACCTTCCATATACAAAATATTCTTTTAAACAAAAACATAGCAGGCAATATTTTACTTGAGACAAAGAATGTAGCTGAGATACAAGGTTTACAGTTTAGTGGTGAGTTCATTTCTTTAGTAGATAAAGAACTAGAAGAACTCTATTTGAAAGATTTTCCATATGCAAAAGAACTAAACCCTAAACTATGGCAGATAAAAGTGAAACACTTTAAACTGACTGATAACTCTTTAGGTTTTGGCAAAAAAATAGTTGTAGATTTTAGTTTAGACTAAGTCCAACTTTGTCTTTCTCAATTGAGACTACTTCAATTTGGGGAAGGTATTGGTTGAGTGAAAGTACTTCTAGTGGATGCTTGATTCTTTTTACACTCATTTTAGAGATATGAATCATGCCATCATTTTTAAGCCCAATATCCACAAATGCACCAAAATCAGTTATATTTCTCACCACTCCTGAAACAAAACTACCCTCTTTAAGCATTTTTATATCGGTAAGTCCTTCTTTAAAAGGGATGATAGGCAGGTCTTCTCTAGGGTCAAATCCTGGTTTTTGTAACTCTTTTATGATGTCTCTAAGAGTAGCTTCACCAGTTCCCAAAACTTGAGCAGTCTCTTTGATATTTAAAGTATCTAAGTCTAGTTTTACTAACTTTTTTGCTATCTCATAACTCTCAGGGTGGATACCGCTATTATCAAAGATATTTTTTGTATCTTTTATACGTATAAATCCTGCTGCTTGCTCGTATGCTTTTTCCCCTAAACCTTTTACTTTTAAGAGCCCATTTTTACTAGTAAAATTTCCATTTTCATCTCTGTAAGTTATGATATTTTTTGAAATTTTCGCACCAATACCTGCTACATGAGAAAGAAGGGATGCTGAGGCCGAATTGATATCTACTCCTACTCTGTTTACAAGGTCACTAGTTACATCATCGAGTCTTTTTTGCAGGAGTTTTTGGTCTACATCGTGTTGGTACTGTCCGATTCCTAAAGATTTTGGGTCTATTTTTACAAGTGTTGCCATAGGGTCACGGAGTCTTTGGGCTATTGAGATAGCACCTCTTATAGTTACATCCAAGTTAGGGTACTCATCTTGTGCAAGCTTCGAAGCTGAGTAAACTGATGCTCCTGCTTCTGAGACTACTGTATATTTGAGGTTAGTCTTCTCTTGTGTATTTATTTTTGCAAAAAACTCTTGTGTCTCTCTTGAACCAGTACCATTTCCTATGGCTATACCACTTATCTTATACTTCTTAGAGAGTTTTAAAATGACAGCTTTAGAGTTTTCATAGTCGTTTCTTGGTTGTGTTGGGTAAATGACTGCAGATTCTAAATAGTTTCCATTTTCATCTATGACAGCAAGTTTACAGCCACTCACAAACGCTGGGTCTACACCTAAAAGTACCATCTTAGTCACAGGTGGAGTCATGAGAAGTTGTGAAAGGTTTTTTCCAAAAACAGAGATAGCAGCGATGTCAGCTTTTTCTTTGAGTTCGTTTTGTACTTCTCTCTCAATAGAAGGAAGGAGTAAGCGTTTAAGTCCATCTTTGTAAGCTAAAAATAGTAAGTCTTTTGAACTAAAAGCATCTTTAGGGATTTTATAGTGTTTGATATTTTCTAAGATTCGCTCTGTATCTAAACTTATCTTTACAGACAACTCTTTTTCTTTTGTACCCCTCATGATGGCAAGGTATCTATGAGAAGGGATATAGGCTACTTTTTGAGAACTGGGAGCTAGGTTTTTGTAAACACCAGACTCATTAAAAGTTTTTGTTTTTTTTGTCTCTATCAAACCATACTGCAACATTGAGTTTCGTATAGCTTCTCTTTCTTTTACTTGTTCAGCATATCTCTCAGCGAGTATATCTTGCGCACCTTTGACTGCTTCATCAACAGAAGTCACATCTTTTTTTACAAACCTTTTAGCTTCCTTCATGAAGTCGTTTTTTGAAAGTCTTGCACTTTGTAGGATATTCGCTAAAGAGCTCAGACCTTTTGCCATGGCAACAGTCGCCCGAGAGGACTTTTTCTCTTTGTAGGGTCTGTAGATACTATCTAAAGTCCTAAGATCATCAGCCTCATCTATACTTCTTTTTATACTTTCCGTTAAAGTAGCTCTTTCTCCTATCAAACGCGAGACCTCTTCTTTTCGCTCTAGTAGTTTTTTAGAACTTATGTATAGTGTTTCAAACTTACGAAGTACTTCATCGTCAGCTCCACCTGTCATCTCTTTACGGTATCTCGCGATAAAAGGAATAGTTGAACCCTCATCTAAGAGTTTTAATATATTTTGTATTTGTTCATATTTGAGTGAAGTTTTTTTTACTAGTACTGAAACTAAGTTACTTGATGACATCATTCTTCCTTCTATATATATTTTGTATTATACTTACAATAATTCATCTTTTCATTAATAATATAGTATTATTCTAGCCATGAACATAGATGATAGTATAAACACAAATGCACACAAAAATATAAGTAGTATAGTTGAAGATGTTTTTGAACATAAGAACAATCAAAATGCAGTAGTTGTATATGATACAAACTCTAGTCTCTCTAATATTTTATATAACGCTTATAAAGCTGCACTTCCACAAGCTACTTTCATCGACTTTGATACAACACCACCAGAAGAAATTTTAAAAATACTTACAGCCTTAGAAGAGTCAGACCTTGTTGCTCTTATACAGTCTACGAACTTCCGTTTAAATGCTTTTAGAATTCGAGTAGAACTCTTTAAACGCAAGATAAAAGTCATAGAACATCCTCATGTAAGTCGTATGAGTGAGAAGGAGATTCCTGCTTATATAGATTCTTTACTCTATGATAAAGAGTACTATCGAGGTGTTGGGTATGCACTTAAAGAAAAAATAGATAATGCTAATGGTGCTGTGATTGAGAGTGAGGGTGAGTATCTTTACTATGACTGCGCATTTGAGAGTACGAAACTTAACATCGGGGATTATTCTCAAATGGTAAATACTGGTGGACAGTTTCCTATAGGTGAAGTGTTTACAGAAGGAAAAGACTTAGAGGCTTTGCATGGTAGGGTGAAAATATCGGTCTTTAGTAATACTACTTATAGAACTAATAAACCAGACACTTCAGCAATCCTTATCATAGAAAAAGGCAAGGTGGTAGCAACTGAGAACACAACACCTGCGTTTGATGAAGTTCTTAATCTCATCCGTGAGGGTGAGGGAAGTATACAAGTAAGAGAACTAGGCTTTGGTCTCAACCGTGCGTTTAGTAAAACACGGATAGTAAGTGATACTGGAACTTATGAGAGAATGAATGGTGTTCACCTCTCCCTTGGTCGTAAACATGGAATGTATGCTAAACCTGGCATCAAAAGAGGTGAGGGGAAGTTTCATATAGATGTGTTTGTCGATATCACTACAGTGAAACTAGATGATGAAATTATTTTTGAGAATGAAGCTTGGGTTGTTTAGGCTATCATTATCAAGTACATAGGAAAGTGAGTTAAGACCTGTGTTGCCCATCGTCTAAACTCTGTGGCTTTGTTGGAGTTTATTCTATATCCTAGAGGAGTAATAGCATCTAAATTATAATGTTGAGTATTATAATTTTTACCATCACTAGCCGTTATTAGAAATTTCCTAATAACTGAATTTTCTTGTAATCCATTTGTTTTAAAGATATTTTTTAGATGTTCATTTACAGTAGCTACGGACATATCAAAGAGTTTAGAAACAAGCTTTTGTGTAAGTCATACAGTTTCATCGTTGTAGTTTATAGCTTTATTTTCAGGTTTTAGATACTGCATCTACTTTAGACAATTAATTTTATTTTATTCATATTTTAACTAAAGATTGATTTAAAATTTATTTGTAGATATACAAACTTAAATAGATAAAAATACTATATATGATGTTGTAGCTCTAAAAGTGGGATATATATAAAATGAAGACATACACTTAAAAATTAAGTGTATGTTTAACAGTGAGTTACTTTCTCTTTTTAATCCACTCTGATATCATACTTAACTCATCCCTATCAATACTATGGTCTTTGTCATAAGTAACAAACTCTATGTCAAAACCACCATCTTGAAGTTGTTCAACCTGCTCTTTAGATGTCTCATATGATAAAACTGGATCGCTAGTTCCGTGAGTACATAACCAATTCTTCGCGTTTACATCTGGGTTCATCTCTTCTAGCAGTGTAGGAACATCATAAATGTAACCACTGATAGCGATATAACCCGCAAGAACTTTATGGTATCTCGCTCCAAACTCAAATGTAAGTAGTGAACCTTGAGAAAAACCAAAAAGAAAACTCTCATTGGCATTAAAGTCACTCTCAAAAAGAGTGTCTAAGTCTTTTGTGAGAAGTTTTGATGAGTACTCTATACCTGGGAGTTGCTCAGGAGGGAGTTGATACCATGAGTGGCCGGTGAAGTATTCAAAAGGTGCATCAAAAAGTATGTAGTTCATATCATCAAGTGCTAAAAATGGAGGGAAGCCTAAAAAGCCCTCAGAAGAGTCTCCTCTACCATGTAAAATAATCATTAATTTTTTTGAAGGCACTTTAGCGGGGATAAACACATTTTCTAGTTCTAGGTTTTGGTATTTCATTTTATTCTCTTTCTTTTTAAATTTTCACTCGGTACTAAGAACTCTAAATTAGCAACATTTTTTATACTCACTTCTTTTGTCTTTATAAGGTCTTGAAGCCTTATTTTACTCTCTTCATCAAGTAGGAGATTTATATCATCCTGTGTTAGAGGACGTTTATTAAGAGTATTGAGTATCTCTTCTGTTGTATAAGGAGCATTGTTAGGTTCAGCATGAATACGAGAGGCTATATGTATAGGTAGGGAGCTATCAAACACCATACTTATTTCATGAAGCTCTTTGTAGCTAATACCGACAACAGGATATGCAGGAGGTCTATCAATTGTCCCAAGGTCAATTCTTAGAGCATTAATATTTAGTAAAACATTGTTAAGTTTTTGTATCTCTTCTTTTGTATTATTTAACTCATGTACAAAAAGAATCTCAATAAAAAGTTTTCCCTTGTACTCTTTACTAAACGCAGTAACTCTTTCTACAATCTCTGCTACTTTTATACTCTCATGAGGTCTATCTATTTTTTTAAAAATATCCGGACTTATAGCATCAAGTGAAAGTTTTACTTGGTCTAGTTTGAGTAAAGAGTTATAAACATTCTTATCAACAAGAGTAGCACTGTTTGTAAGTATGAGTGTCTCAGTATTACCTTTAACCTTGTCAATAGCATCTATAAGTTCACTCATCTGTGGGTATAGAGTTGGTTCCCCATTTGCAGTGAGTGTAATGACATCGATAGAGGTGTTAAGGTGTTTTTTAAGCTCATATATAATTTCATTTACTGTTATAGTATGTGACTGCTTATCCATAGTCAGAGCGGGAGCAAGTTCACAGTAAAGGCAGTCAAAGTTACACTGTTTAAGCATAGGGGAGAGGTCGATACCTAAACTCATACCAAAACGGCGTGAGTTAATAGGTCCGAATATTATATTATTTTTTACCACTAACACGTTGGCACTCTGCCACAAAGTGCTTAGCATTCTCTACTGGTACATCGGGAAGTATTCCGTGACCGAGGTTAAAGATATGACGTTTACCATTCATAACTGAATGAATTTTTTTAACTGACTCAGTTGTTTTCTCTTGTGAGTAAAGACGGCATGGCTCCATATTTCCTTGAAGCACATACTTGTCTCCGAGTTTCTCTTTAGCATACTCCATCGGAGTAGCCCAATCAACACCAAATACATCAAAATTTCCATATACCTTGTCATAAAATGCAGGGATACCTTTTGGAAACATGATAATTGGAATATGGGGGTACTTTACTTTAATGTATTCAGCGATCTCAACCATATAACTCCAAGAAAACTCATCATAGTTATCAACTTCAATAGCAGCTGCCCATGAATCAAATATTTGAACAACATCTACTCCTGCTTGAATTTGTTTCTCTAAGTAAAGTTTTAAAACTTCTGTTACTTCTCTTAAAATATTATGTAAAAGTTCAGGGTTAGAATACATCATCTTTTTACAGATATTATAAGTTTTTGTCCCTTGCCCCTCTATCATGTAAGTAGCAAGAGTCCAAGGTGCACCGGCAAAACCAATAAGTGCGATATTATCACTGCGTTCGTCAAGCTCTTTACGAAGGAGCTTAATTGTATCAAAAACATAAGTAAGTTTGCTTGCAGCTTCGTCTCCACCGATAAGTCTATCTAAGTCAGTCTGTGTTTTAATAGGATCTGAAAAGCGAGGCCCTTCACCCTTAACAAAAGATAAGTTCATTCCCATCTCATCAGGAATAACTAAAATATCTGTAAAAAGAATAGCTGCATCAACACCTACAATATCAAGGGGTTGAATAGTAACAGCAGCAGCAGCCTTAGGGTCGTGACAAAGGTTCAGAAAGTCTCCAGCCACTGCACGCACTTTCATATACTCTGGAAGATAACGACCAGCTTGTCTCATCATCCATACGGGTGTGTATGCTGTCTCTTTGCCAAAACATGCATCTACAAATATTTTTTCCATTATTTAAATTTCCTCTTCTTGGAACTCTATCCATTTTTGGGCTATGCGTACTGCATTTGTTGCAGCACCAACTCTAAGGTTGTCAGCTACTACAAAAAGGTGTAACATGTTTTTTGAATATACATCACGACGTATACGACCAACAAAAGTCTCATTTTTATCTACACAAGTAGCAGGCATTGGGTAGAGTGCTTCATCTGGTTTATCGAGTATAACAAGATTAGGAGCACGAGATAAAATCTCTCTAGCCTCATTCGCATTTACTTCAGAGTCAAAAGTTAAAGTCAGTGATTCAGCATGACCACGAAGAGTAGGAACACGAACACAAGTTGCAGAAAGTGCTATATCTTTGTTCATAATTTTAACAGTTTCATTTAGCATTTTCATCTCTTCTTTTGTGTAACCATTGTCAGTAAATACATCAATTTGAGGAATAACATTTAGAGCGATTTGTTGGTTAAAAACTTTATGTTCAGCATCACCTAGAGTAAAAGCAAAGAATGCTTGCATTTGCTTGACTAACTCTTCCATAGCAGTTTTTCCAGCACCAGAAGTTGCTTGGTAAGTACTCACATCAACACGAAGAAGATCGTATGCTTCATCAAGAGGTTTAAGTGTTTGTACCATTTGAATAGTAGAACAGTTAGGGTTTGCGATGATACCTGTCTGTCTCCACTTCTTTATATCTTGTGGGTTTACTTCAGGGACAACTAAAGGTGTGTTTTTATCCATTCTAAAGTGAGAAGTATTATCAATAACTACCGCCCCTGCTTTTACAGCAGATGGAGCAAATTCAGCACTGACAGATCCACCGGCAGAAAAAAGAGCTATCTCAATACCGTACTCAGTAAATACATCATGAGTAAGTTCGATAATAGGTAAAGATTCACCATTATACTCTACACTTTTACCAACACTTCTTGAACTTGCTAAAGGGATAAGTCTCTCTAGGGGAAAGTCTATCTCAGCTAAGACATTGAGTATTTCTTCTCCAACTGCTCCATTGGCTCCAACTATCGCTACATTATATTTTTTTTGATTCATAATTACTCTCTTTATATTTATTATTTATTTTCTAACATTCAAAAAGAGTTCATCTCTTTGTATCTCTAATGTTTCACTTAAAATTACAGAGCGTTCAACTACAGAGATAAGTTCTCTAATGTTCCCCGGCCAATTGTAGTCCAGTAGTTCACTCTTGGCCTCATTTGAAAAACTCTTTAATTTAAAGCCATATTTTTCGCAGTTACTTTTACAAGTTGCTTCTGCAATTTGAAGTATCTCATCTTTTCTCTCTTTGAGTGGAGGGATATAAAGAGGTATAGTATTTAAACGGTAATATAAATCCTCTCTAAAGGCTCCGTCTTTTATCTTCTCATCTAGGTTTGCATTTGTAGCAGATACAACTCTTATATCTATTTTTATACTCTTTAACGCACCTAAACGGCGTACTTCTTTTTCTTGTAGGGCACGAAGCAGTTTAGCTTGAACACCATAAGGCATCTCCCCTATCTCATCAAGAAAAAGAGTACCGCCATTCGCTAACTCAAACTGACCCGCTTTTGCTTCACTTGCATCTGTAAAAGCACCTTTTTCAAAGCCAAAAAGCTCACTCTCTATAAGGTTGTCTGGAATAGCAGCCATATTTATAGCAATGAATGGTTTTTTAGCTCTAGGTGAGTTCTTATGAATGTATGAAGCGAAAACTTCTTTACCAACACCACTCTGACCTAAAAGTAAAATACTCGCATCAGTTTTACATGCTTTATCAGCAATGTTTAGTACTTTTGCTAGAGCATCACTTTTACCTAAAAATCCACTTGTAGTTTTTTTAGTTTTAGGTGCTGTCTTTTGAACTATTTGAACCTTACTCTCACGTTTAATCGCACCGATCAGTGCATCAACATCAAAAGGTTTGAGTAAAAAGTCTTTTACACCAAGATGGATAGAGTCTATTGCCTTTGAAAGTGTCGCATTACCCGTCATAATTATAACTTCATAACGACCTTTTAACTCTTTGACTAACTCTATGCCATCCATACCAGGCATATTTATATCAGTGATAACTAAATCAAAGCTATTATCAAGACCTTTGAGTGCATCTTTCGCATGTTTAAATGTTTGAACTTCAAACTCTTTATAATCACTCATAGCGATTTCAAGAGATTTTCTCATATTTATATCATCTTCAACGATTGCAATTTTCAATTGATGTCCTATCTAACGCCTATTTTAATGGTGAAATTCTAACAAAATTATCATTAAAGTCGACTTTGAAGCATTTTGTTTTAAGTGTGAGAATAGTTGTAGAGGTGTATACAAAGTTTATTGTACTATCTTTATGCTCTATTATTAGGCCTAATTTATGTATGTAGTTTATAAATTCTTCTTTATTATTAAAGAGGATTTTTTTAAGATTTTTATCATTTCTTGTTTCAAATATGATAGGATTGTAAGCTGTACCATCACATTTTTGCATAGCATGTGAAATCTTTAGTGTTTCATTATAAAGAGTAGCATCTTTAACAAGGTATCTATATGAGATGAAGTATTCACCTGCATTAGCTACAAGTGAAAGAAGAAGGAGAAGAAAACTTACTTGAACTGAGCGTGAAATATTAAAATCTCCATCTCTACTTCACAAAGCCCTTCTTTAAATGTAGTTTCAACAATATTTGCATTTCTAACCATAGCAGCAACTGAAGTACGGATAGTTGAATGTTTGACCATCATGTTTTTGATAAGGTCTTGCCCATCAATACGAACACCTTTTACTTTTTCTGCAATAAGCCTGTATGCATCTGCTACAGCTGCACGTTTAGCAAGGGCATATGCTTGTGCTGGTGAAGATGTATTCATAGGAGCTACACCTTGACCAACTACACTTATAAGCATTTTCTCTTCTGCTTCAAGTACATTTTGTTCTGATTTCATATTACTATCAACTGCCATAACTGGTGCAGGTGCATTTACTGCTACATACTGTGCACTTAAAGTTGCAGCACTAAGAATCGTTACTAAGATTAATAAATATTTCATACAATATCCTTTATGGATGCATTGCAGCACCCATTGTTTATTTGAAAGAGATGTAGCAAATACTATTCCACTATTAGTGTATCAGAGCCTTCTTCAGTTTCATTTTCATTTTCATTTTTTTCTTCTTTTGGACAACGTGAGATTGATACAACATCATCACCTTTAAGGATATAAACTCCAGATGTATTTCTACTTGATTTTGAGATAGTTTGCATATCTACACGAATCATTTTACCACTTTTTGTAAGTGCCATCATGTCCATACTTTCATCAACCATAAGACAACCTATGATATTTTTACCAGTTTTAGTCGTCATTTTCATAGCAATAACACCAGAACCACCACGGTTAGTAAGTCTATATTCACCAGCATCAGTACGTTTACCGATACCTTTTTCAGCGATCATAAGAATCTCTTGTGAATCCATTGCAATAATGTTAGCATCAACTACTTCATCACCCTCATGTTTGAACTTAATACCACGGACACCACGAGTTGAACGACCTTGTTCACGAGTTTTTTCTATCTCAAACTTGATACACTGTGCAAATTTAGTAACAATGAAAAGGTACTTGATATCTTGGTTTGCAATTTTAGCAGTGATAAGAGCATCATCATCATCAAGAACAATAGCACGAACACCATTACTTCTAATGTTAGAGAATTCGCTTAATTTAGTACGCTTTACAACACCTTTTTGTGTGAAGAAAACAAGACCTTTAGTTTCACTAAAGTCAGTTGTAGGAATGATAGACTGAATTTTCTCATTAGCTACAAGATTGATTAGGTTTACAACTGCCTTACCCTTAGCGATACGGCTACCTTCAGGAATACGATATACTTTTAACCAGTGAAGTTGACCACGGTCAGTTACAAAGAGTAGGGTATCGTGAGTGTTACATGTAAAGAAGTTTTCTATAAAGTCATCTTCGTATGTAGTTACAGCTGTTTTACCCTTACCACCACGTTTTTGTTTTTCATATAACGTAAGAGGTACACGTTTGATGTACCCACGGTGAGTAATAGTTACTACCATTGGCTCATTTGGAATAAGGTCTTCGATATCGATGTCATCATAATCATCTTCAACATCAGTACGGCGCCCTTCAGTATATGTTGCAGATACTTCATCAAATTCTTCAGAGATGATACTATTAAGTACATCTTCACTTTTAAGGATAGACTCAAGGTACTCAATGAGTTTTTTAAGTTCGCCTAATTCATTCTCAATTTTATCTATCTCAAGACCAGTTAAACGCCCAAGTCTCATAGCAACAATGCTTGCTGCTTGAATATCTGAGAAATCAAACTCAGTTACTAAGTTTTCTTTTGCCTCTTCTTCATTTGATGAAGCACGAATAACACGGATAACTTCATCAATGATATCAATAGCTTTAACCAGACCCTCTAAGATATGTGCACGAGCTTTTGCTTTTTCAAGATCAAAAATAGTACGACGAATGATTACAGTTTTACGGTGATTAATAAATTGCTTGAGTATCTCAATAATTCCAAAAATACGAGGTTCTTGGTTTAAGATAGATAACATGATAATACCAAAAGTAGTTTGCATGCTAGTCTGTTTAAAAAGATTGTTAAGAACAATTTCACTCATTGCATCGCGTTTAAGCTCAATAACTACACGCATACCATCACGGTCAGACTCATCACGGATAAGTGAAACACCATCTATCATTTTGTCTTTAACTAAGTTTGCAATGTTTTCAATAAGACGAGACTTATTTACTTGGTAAGGAAGCTCATCTATAACAATAATTTCTTTTTTAGCAGTCTGCTCGATGTGAGTCTTTGCACGAACTTTTATACGTCCACGACCAGATTCATAAGCTTCAGTGATACCTTTTTTACCAAAGATAATTCCACCAGTTGGAAAGTCAGGAGCTTTTACATGTTCCATAACTTCTAGAAGTGTTATATTGGGGTTTGCAAGAAGTGCTTTGAGGGCATTCATAATCTCAGTAGGGTTGTGAGGAGGAATATTTGTCGCCATACCAACTGCAATTCCTGACGAACCATTTATAAGGAGGTTTGGAACACGAGTAGGCATTACATCTGGCTCTTTTGTTGTGCCATCGTAGTTATCCGTCATATTAACTGTATTTTTTTCTAAATCTTTAAGAAGTTCACCAGCATACTTTGTCATACGTGCCTCGGTATATCTCATAGCTGCGGCAGAGTCACCATCTACAGAACCAAAGTTTCCTTGACCATCTACAAGTTCCATTCTCATTGAGAAATCTTGAGCCATACGTACAAGAGCATCATAAACAGAGTTATCACCGTGCGGATGGTACTGACCAATCACGTCACCAACGATACGTGCTGATTTTTTAAACTTTGCACCATGAGAAAGGTTGAGCTTATCCATCGCATATAGTATACGTCTATGTACAGGCTTTAGTCCATCTCTTACATCTGGTAAGGCACGTCCTACAATAACACTCATTGAGTAGTCAAGGTAAGAGTTTTGAAGAGTTGTTTCTATATTTATCTGTTGTATATCGTCATTATTTAGCAAGTCGCTCATTAATACACCCTATTAGATTTAAGAATAATTTTGATTATAATATCTAAAAATCTCTTAAGGATATATATATTTACTCTGAAATATTTTAATTATTTTATAGCTAAAAAAGTGATTAAAAATTAAGCAATATAAAAAATAATAATGAAAGATTTTATGTCATACTAAATTCAAAATTATAAAAAAGGATTCACATGAAGAAATGGCTTGTAGTATTAGCACTTACTTTACCATCTTTAACATTTGCTGAAGCTACACTAGATACGGGGGATACTGCATGGATGATGATGTCTACTGCATTAGTATTACTTATGACACCAGCTGGTCTTGCACTATTCTATGGTGGTATGACAAGAAGTAAAAATGTATTAAATACATATGCTATGGTTTTTGGATCATTTGTGGTAGCATTTGTGGTATGGATTATTGCAGGTTACTCAATCGCATTTGGAACAGCTGAGTCGGCTACAGTTCAAAAGGTAATAGGTGGATTTGGACATGTAATGTTAAGTGGTATTGCTTGGAATGACCTTAGTGGTACATACCCAACTTATGTATTTGTTGTGTTTCAAGGTACATTTGCTGCTATTACTGTTGCAATCGCTTCTGGTTCAGTTATTGAACGTATTCAGTTTTCTACATGGTTAGTGTTCGTTGCTCTTTGGGGACTCGTAGTTTATGCTCCAATTACACATATGGTGTGGGGTGGAGAGGGTGCTTACCTTTTTGACGCTGGTGCTTTAGACTTCGCTGGTGGTACTGTTGTTCATATGAATGGTGGTTTAGCTGGTTTAGTTCTTGGTATTTTAGTTGGTAAACGTGTTGGTTACCCTAAAACTGCAATGAAACCTGCAAGTGTTATGCTTACTGCTTTAGGTGCTGCTATACTATGGTTTGGTTGGTATGGATTTAACGGTGGTTCTGCATTTGGTGCAAATGCAATCGCTGGTTTAGCTTTCTTAACTACTACTCTTGCCACTGCAGTCGCTGCAATAACATGGATGCTTGCTGAGTGGGTGATTTACAAAAAACCAACTCTTTTAGGTCTTGCTTCGGGTGCTGTTGCCGGTCTAGTTGCTATTACTCCTGCTGCTGGTTTCGTTGATGCTTCTGGTGCTATTATCTTAGGTGCTAGTGGCTCGTTATTTGCTTTTTGGGGTGTTACTGTACTTAAGAAGAAACTTGGTTATGATGATTCTTTGGATGCTTTTGGTATCCATTTCTTAGCTGGTTTATTTGGTGCTCTTGCAACTGCATTTTTGGCTGTAAAAGATAACGATTTACTATGGGACGGACCGCTAAAAGAGTCTGGAGACAGAATGGGTCAATTCCTGGTTCAAGTTGAATCAGTTATAGTTGTTGGTCTATTTACATTAATTGGTACTGTTGTAGTTTATTATATTGCTACTGCATTAACTGGTGGGTCTCGTGTAGATGAAGAGAGTGAGACTATTGGTCTTGATGAATCAGTTCACGGCGAAAAATACACTAACTTTTAATAGAGTGAGTGTATATAAAATAATTTTTAAGGATCAAAAATGAAAAAAATTGAAGCAATAATTAAACCGTTTAAATTAGAAGATGTAAAAGATGCATTAGCTGAAATCGGAATCACTGGAATGACTGTAAGTGAAGTTAAGGGTTACGGTTCTCAAAAAGGTCATTCAGAACTATATCGTGGTGCTGAATATGTTGTAGATTTCTTACCAAAAATTAAAATGGAAATGATAGTTTCTGAAGATATGGTAGAAAAAACTACAGATACTATTGTTGAAGTTGCTCGTACGGGAAAAATTGGTGATGGTAAAATCTTTGTAAGTGATATCGAAAAAATCATCCGTATTCGTACAGGTGAAGAAGATAGCGAAGCAATCTAGTTTATATCTTTTTATCTGCGTATGCTTTTGCATATGCATATGCAATTTTTTATATCTATAATAACTTAACACTTTTATAACACTTATTTTGATAATATTCTTTTATGATTAGGCCCTCAAACTATTTTCTATTTTCTATTTTTATTCATATTGTTATTTTTACAGCACTGTTCTTTTCATATAAGCAGCTAATACCAGAAGACAAAAAGCAAAAAGAAGAAACTCTTTTATGCATAAATCTCACAGTGATGTCAGATAAAATACCAAAACTAACTAGCACCCAAGTTAAAATGCATAAAGTAAAAAAAGTTGAAGTAAACCACCTGCAAGAACCTATTAAAAAAATAATAGTAAAAAAACAAGTTATTGTAAAACAAAATGTTCTAGTAAATGAAGAAATAGTTAAAAAATCTCCTCCTCAAAAGAAACTCGGTGTCAGACCCAAAATGAGTGCAGAAATAAGCCCAAAAGTAGTTAAGGTTATCAAGGTAAAAGTAGCACCAGAAAAAGAGTACATAGATGAGAATATTGCAAAAATCATAGCCTTACTCATGGAGAACTTATATTATCCAAGACAAGCTATTAAAAGAGGTATACAAGGAGAGGTTTTAATTCGTTTTACCCTCTCAAGTAGTGCAAAAATATCAAATGTAGAAGTACTCTCTTCTACTAGTACGGTCTTAAGTAGAGGAGCAATTCAAACAATAAATAATATAGATAATATACTTCCAAAACCAAGACAGAAAATCACTTTTAATATACCTATTTCTTATAGAATACATTAACAAAAATAAGGAAATTAGAGCATGTTTGAAATATAAAAAAATAACTAAACTTAAGGAATATTTTATAAGGTTTTATGATACAATATTGTTCATTCAAAGTTAACATCGAAGGATTTATTATGGATATGGGTATCTTACTTATTGCACTGGGATCAGCCTTGGTATTTGGGCTAGTTATATTTTTTATTTGTGAAGAGAAGTCATTAACAAATGCAGACTTCTCAGACATGAAAGGTCTTTTCACCGAAGAGCTTAAGCTCTCAGAATGTATTGGTCAATTTAACACTATTGGCTATATGATACTATATGCTATAGCTATGTTGTTTTTTGATGTAATTATGTTTCATTTTGTATTGACACCAGATAGTTTTGGAGCTGCTGCAATGCTGGCTTATATTTTTATTCCTGCTTTATTTGGTTCATGGTTAATTTTACTTGTGAAGTGGACATACCAACCAATTATTAAAGTTATCTCATCATTTCTCTATGGTGCAGGATATATTGGTGCTGCAATGTTAGCATTAGGAATTACTTATTTAACAGCTATGTCATAGAACTTTCTGTTATAGCTTAGAAGAATTCAGAATGGTAAGAGATTGCCCTTCTGGTACTTCTAAACACTGCCTCATTCATATTCTCTTAACACACTATTCTCTTTTACTTAGGTATAATCATCGTATATTTTAAAAGGTTGCAAATACATTATCGAGACCAAGTCGAATACTGTTTTTTTGCACTTACACTAGGTTCAAAGACTTTACTAATTAAACTTTCATCGATACCACCAGTATTTTCAACGAGTACAATATAAGAAAATTTCTCATTACTTTTTGTTGTAATATTTAATTATTTATTTATATTAGTAGGTGAATTTTTAAATGCTTCAACTGAGTTTATATATACTTATTAAGATTTTAATGAGTTCATTAGGGTAGTTGAGTAAACCTTTCTGATATCGTAAATCTGTATGAAGTTTGGTATTATTGGGAAACTAGTATTGAGCACACGATTTATGTTAAAGAGTGATGCAGGTATTTTTATTGTGGGAATTTTCTAAATTCATCTTACATTATTGAAAGATCTTGTGTATAGCCGATAATCTTGTTTCAATTGTCTTCTAGGTTTTGTGTAGTGAGTATACCTAATTGATTTTCAAGTGAAATATGCAATATAGTTACAATAATAGGAAAGAGAGGATGCCTCCACATATGTACTATACATTTACTGGTAAGAGTTTGTGTTGGTTTAAGATAAGATGTTTTATAAGAATTGAAGAGATACTATGCACTTGAACCTTTAGATTAGTAGTATTTATAGGTTTTACCATCTAATCGTTAGCACCACATTAAATTTTTTTAAGTGCTTCATCACAGGTATTACCAGTAACCATAATAATAGAAAGTTCTGCGAGGTGTAGCTCTTGACATATATGTTTGCGAGCTTCTAATCCATCTATATCGGGTAGTATAATATCAAGTAAGGGTAACTCAATATTTCTGTAAGAATGATTTTAAAGGCTTCTGCTGCACTCTTCGCTTGATATAGGTTAGTGTAACCCTCATTCTCCATCAATGAATGTAAAAAAAGTAAGTTAGTACTAACATCACCTACAATAAGTATATTTTTTGAAGAAAATTCATATATTTCCTCGATTTAAAAACTTAAATGTAGTAATCTTACTAAATTAAAAAATAGTGTAAGTTAAAAAAAAGTATAAGATAATATTTAATGCTGTTTATGAGTTATATTTGTATAAGTGGTGACCCCGAGGAGAATTGAACTCCTGTGACATGGATGAAAACCATGGATCCTAACCGCTAGACGACGGGGCCACTCTTGTAGTTGTTATGGTGTCCTGTGATGGATTCGAACCATCGGCCACATCATTAAAAGTGACGTGCTCTACCAGCTGAGCTAACAAGACTTATTACTCTTATTGTTAAGAGGTCGAAATTATAGACAAATAGACAAAGGATGTCAAGATAAAAGGGAATGAATTATAATATTCATTAAATTAAGTCTTATGCCTACATAATAAAGTATTAATTTTGATGAAATATGACTAATGAATTACTATGTTACTCTTTTGAATACTACAGCGACAGATCTCTTTTGACTTATAAAATAAATAATTATGATAACAAAACCTAGCAACGAACATTAATGTGTCGTTGTAATCAACCGTTAATATAAAAGTATCAAAGTATCTGTGCTAAATAAAGTCTGAAGTAGGGGTGTTTACCTATATCAGTATCAATGGAGACTTTCATTAACCAAGTGTTTCATAATGATTTACCACAAATGATTATATTGACACTATAAATAAATCGAGGTGTTATGTATGATAAGTAAGCTTAAATAAGAAAAATTAAAAGAAGTTATTAAAAAGTACGATATTTCTTAGTCTAAAATATCGTGTAACTTGTTAGCATCAAGCATTTCTTGATGTACTTTTTCCCAGTCATCACTCTCTATAGCTAATTTTAGGTGTGCTAACTCATCTTGAAAAATCGTTATTGACTCTAAAAGGTTAGTTTTATTTTGTCTAAAGATATCTTCCCACATATAAGGAGAACTTTTTGCTAAACGACTCATAGAACGATACCCACCGGCTGCAAGTGCTAAAATGTTATGTTTATTTTCTTGACGCATTACTGTGTTTGCTATAGCATATGAAACAGCATGCGGCATATGTGAGATAAATGCAGCATGCCTATCATGTTCACCCGCACACATAAAAGTTTGTCTCATGTTTAGGGATGAAAAAATCATTTTTGCAGTATCTGCTTGATATTTTCCACTATCTTCTAAGTCACAAAGAACTACAACCTTATTTTCATAGAGGCCCTCAACTGCTGCTAGCGGACCAAAGTTTTCAGTACCAGTCATTGGGTGTGCTGCAACAAAATTTTTACGAATTTTAGCTGGAACACTCTGCACAATTTTCTCTTTAGTGCTTCCCAGGTCAATGATCGTTGTCTCAGGGCTTACATCAGTTAAGTCATGGAGTGTTGCTATTAAACCATCAACCGGAATAGCTAAAAAGATAACATCACATTTTTTAACTTCAGTAAAACTTGCGATACTGTTGACAAGTCCTAACTTCATAGCTTGTGCTGTATGCTCTTCATTATGATCATACCCGACAATATCTGTTACATACTTTTTTTGTTTGAGACTCATGGCAAGAGAGCCACCCATCAGTCCAAGTCCAATTATCGCTATTTTCATATTTAATCTTTTATTTTTATTTATCAGATTATACACATTTTAATTTAAATATAACAATATAACAAAATATTATTAGGGTGTATTTATTTACCCTTAATCACATTAAGGGTAAAATCACTTCTAATTTAAACGATGGAACTTTGATGAAGATATTTTTACCGCTCTTGTTATTACTTTTTACATTAAACCTTTTTGCACAAACACTCGACTCTATTAAATTTGAAGGGATGGTTCATATATCTGAGCCTGTTGCTCTTCGTATGCTAGCATTTGAAAAAGGTGATGAGATAAATATAAAAATGGTAGATGATGCTATCAAAAAATATTTTAAACAAGGTTATTTTAATGATATCTTGGTTGAACTAAATGGCGGAGATCTTACATTTTTCTTTAAAGAAAAAGCGATTATTTCACAGATTGAATTAGAAGGCTGGAAAGATAATGATGAAGAGATTCAAGATGCAGTTGTTCAGATTAAAAAAGGTTCTCTTTATGATGAAAAACTACTCCATGATGCTAAAAAACGTATAATTGAAGCGATCTCCCAAGAAGGTAAACTTGACTCTGTTGTAGAGGTAAAAACAGAGTACCTAGAAAATGGAAGTATCAAAGTGACCTTTGTTGTAAATGAGGGTGAAGAGATTATAATCAAGAAACTAGAATATAGTGGTGTTCACAGTTTAGATTCTGATACATTTGACTCAGTAGTCGTAAATAAAGAACAGGAATTTATGGGTTGGTTCTGGGGTCAAAATGATGGAAAAATGAGTTTAGCTGATTTAGTCTATGATAACCTTAGAATTCAAGACCTGTATATGCAGCAAGGTTACTTAGATGCAAAAATAAATAAACCATTTGTTCGTGTAAACTTCAACCACTATACAGCAGATATGAGTTATCAAATAAAAGAAGGTGAAGTATATACTATTAGTAAAGTGACATTAGCACAATCTCAAGAAGTTGTAGATGAGGTACTCCTTCGAAGTATTATCTCACTGAAAGAAGGCGAAGTCTTTAATATTAAGGCTTTTCGTGAAGATGCAGAAAAAATTAAAATTCTTGTTGCAGATAGAAGTTATGCTTATGTTCAGGTTGTTCCAGATTTAAAGAAAAATAAAAAAGATAAAACAGTAGAAGTCGTTTTTAAAATAACACCAGGTGATAGGGTTCGAATAAGAAACGTAGTGATCTCGGGAAATACAAGAACACTCGATAGAATTATTCGACGTGAACTCTATCTTGGCCCGGGTGATCTATACTCTTTAACTGACTTAAAAGATTCTCGTAACTCTTTAGGGCGTTTAGGCTATTTTGAAGGTACAACTATAGAAGAAAAACGTGTGAATAACAAAACTATGGACTTAGTGGTAAAACTCAAGGAAGCACCAACTGGTAATGTACAAGTGGGTGCTGGGTATGGGTCTTTTGGTGGTATGTTATTAAGTGTAGGTATCAATGATAGAAATATTTGGGGTTCTGGAATTAATATGGGTCTAAAAGTTGAAAAATCACAAACTACAGAGTCTTTTTCGTTTAATGTTTCAAATAATAAACTTAATGATAGTGACTTTAGTGGAAACTTTTCAATCTATACTTCTGCCTTTGATTACAATGACTATTCAGTAGCTTCAAGTGGTATATCTATAGGTGCAGGGCATAGATTCTCTCGTTATATTACAGGGTACTTAGGTTATGGTTTCTCGAGTAATGCATATACATTTGAGGATACTATTGATTTAAATATAATAGATACTTTTTACTTTGTAAATTATACAAAAAGTGGTATTACTATTAGTGCTAAATGGGATAATACTGATGACTTTTACCTGCCTCGTCATGGATTTAACCTTTCACAGAGTTTTGAGAAAACTGGACTCGGTGCTGAGGCCAACTATATCAAGTCTAGAACTAACTTTGGAAAGTATATAGGACTAGAAGAGTATATAGGCTTTGATGCCATCTTTAGATATAAAGCAAGACTCAATATTTTAATAGATAATGGTAATATTCCTTTAGCAGAGAAATTCTACCTGGGTGGTATAGGTAGTGTTAGAGGGTATCAGTCATTTTCTTTATCTCCTACAATGATTGATGATAGTGGTACTGTAAGACTAGTTGGTGGTGAAAAAACATTTTCGAACTCTTTAGAAATGAGTATCCCACTTATTCCTAAGGCAAAAATGCGTGTAGTATTCTTTGTGGACTGGGGATTTATTGGGGATGACTCGATTACAGATATCTCTCGTGGTGGTTATGGAGCAGGACTAGAGTGGTTCTCTCCTGTTGGACCAGTTCAGCTTATGTTCTCTTCAGCATTAAATGTTAATGATGGTAATATTGCTGGACGAGAGGATATGGTATCAAGCTTTGACTTTACAATGGGACAGAGATTTTAAGAGTTAAAAATAATCTTAAATTTCTTTTCTAAAGGTTCTAGCTTTTTTAGATTATCTTGTGCAAGATAGAGGTCCTTTTTACTTGATACTTTTAAAGTATTACCTTCAAAACTTAATGAGAAGTCGATATTTTTAGGTCTATGACTCAGTAAAATAATACTTAGTGAGAGTAAATAAGTTAAGACTTTTGTAGTCTCTTCGTCTGGTAATAAATCACTATATTTTTGTAAATGACTTTTAGCCGGCAGTTTATCATTAGCATATTTACAAAGTGTTGCTATAAGTGTATTGCTCTCGTGTGTAAAGCCATACTCTAGAGCATTCTGTATAAGATAGTAAGCATGTTTATTTTGAGAGTAAAAGTGGATACTACTTCCTATAGGGTAAAGCTTGGCCCCAAGTGCCAACTCATATCTATACTTTGTATTTATCCCAAAGTACTCAGCACTCAGGTCAAATAGTTTTTTACTTAAAAAACTAAGTTGTGTTGAAAAGGTAGTATCACAGACATGTGTGTCAAGAAGATACTTTACACAACAGTTATAGTTATGTGGAAATTTATGTTGGGAGTTTCTAAGTAAGTCTGCTAAAAAGACACCTTCTCTAAGCCCCACTCCACTTGTAACAATTTTTTTAAATGCTATTTTTTTAAGTAGACGTTGGATAATAAGTGTCCCGGGTTTTATCACATCATAGCGGTTAGATTTGATGTGAAGAGCCCTAAGTTGGGAATCCGTTTTAGTTGCTAGTATCTCATTAGTAAAGGCAGCGAGTGTATCGCAGGAGTAACTATATGCATGTGCTTTGCTTAGCTGATAGGACTCTTGCTTCATAATAGCACTTGAGAGTGCTCTAAAAGTACCACCAATTCCTATAAGAGTTTTATATGCTGTGCTTGGAAGTTTTTGGAGTTCTTTATCTATATACTTAATAGCACCATCTATGTCACCTGAGTCAAAATAAAGCTCTTTAAGACGTATAGTACCTAAGTCTAATGATATAGTACTACTAACTGTTGTATCGTCGATTGAGCTAAACTCTGTTGAGCCACCACCAATATCAATACTCAAAGCATTCGTTTGTTTTGGAAGTAGGGCTGAACAGGAGAGAGCACCTAAGTAAGCTTCTTTTTCTCCGCTAATAATTTTAATATTACAGCCGAGTTTATCTTTTACTTTTTTTAGAAATTCTTTCGCATTTGGAGCATCACGTAGTGCAGAAGTTGCAACACAGAGAAGTTTTCTTGTTTTAAAAGATTGAGTGATTTTTATCAAATCATGTAGGGCATCAAAAGTGCGTTGCATTGGTAGGGCTTGAAGTTTACCCTCAAACTTGTATGCATTTTCAGATATTCGAACTTTACTTTTTTCTTCAAATAAGAGATGAAAGGCATAACGAGAAGTTCTCTCATAAACAGCCATTCTAATAGAATTAGAACCTATGTCAATAACAGCAACTCTTTTGGCCAAAACTTACTCTTCTAGTTCTAAGTGTTTCGCTTTAAACAGAAGTTCTGCAATAGATTCTACATTATCTTTATCTGGTACAAAACAGTCAACAGGACATACAGAGATACAAGCAGGTTCATCATAAACACCAACACATTCTGTACAACGATCAGGATCTACATAGTAAATAGGGTCTCCCTCTTCGATAGCCATCGTAGGACATTCTTCTCGACAAGCATCGCATGCTATACATTCGTCATTAATTAATAGAGCCATTGTAAAACCTTATATTTTATAGTTGTTTATTTATATGTCGATTTATAACTAAATTATGCTTCAGTAAGTTTTAAATTCTTCATTTATGTTTAGGAAGTATACAAGACAACTTAGAATTTAGCTGTAAAGAGGCAATCGTCCCATCAATTCCATCATCTCTATTTTTTATTGTAATTTTGGCTCCCAGTGCATCTGCAGCACTTTTTGCAAGAAAAAGACCTAAACCAACACCCTGTTTATTGCCTTGCCTAACAAAAGGTGCAAATAAATCAACACTATCATCAATCCCACATCCCTCATCTATAACTTGAATAAGTAGTCCATAATCATCTTGAGAACTTTTTAGAATTACTATTTTGTCTTTTGGTGTGAATTTTAAAGCATTTTGTAAAAAGTTTTGAATAATTTGATTTAATAGGCTTACTTGTAGTGTCGCCATAAAAGCATTTGGCTGAAAACTTATCTTTAAATCTTTGCCTTCATTTGAAGCAAGTAGCATAAAGTCATTCGCTTTTTGTTTTAAGATAGAGATAATGTCTACCTGGATAGGTTTCTCCAGCTGTGCACCTTCTTGTCGTCCAATGTTTAAGATATTTGAGACAATTATATTCATCTCATCAACACTTTTGTTTGTAGTTTTTAATGCTTCTATATATTCTTTGGAAGGACGTATTTTTATAAGGGTCACTTGGTTTTTGAGTTTTATAACAGCGAGGGGTGTTTTTAACTCATGCGCAGTACCAATAAAAAGCTCTTTTTGATATTTTACAAAATTTTGTATACGAGCAATCAGGTGATTTAATATTTCTCCTAATGGTTCAAACTCTTTAGGAAGAGAAGTTGTATCAATAGGTTTTAAAAGGTGCTCATTCATATTTGATAGTTTTGCACTCAGTTGTTTTATAGGTCTTATAAGCATGTTTGAGAGTGTAATAGAATAGAGGATAACAAGTAAAAAACCAGCGATATTGATCAAAACTATATATTTAAGTATTCTGCTTAAAAGATTTTTAGTGCTTGAGATATCTTTTGTGATTTTGAGATAGGCATCGTTTTCGAGATCAAAAGGGTAGATTAGTGTAAGGTAGGTGTGTTTTCTTAGTATTTGTTCATATTCAGAGATATTAACATCTTTATTTTTTAGATAAATTATTTCAATATTAAGAGAGAAAAAGTTTTCACTGAAATTTTCATCTTCATAAAAGAGTGATTGGTGGTTAGAAATATTTTGAGCATACCTTAGTAATTCTTCATGTTTTTCATCATAAATAGACTTTTCAATAAGAAAGTATAACATGAATGAAAAAGTAAAAATGAGAGTGAGAGTAGATATGATGATTTGAATCAAAAAATCTTGACGAATACTGTGTTTACTGAACATGAGTACAACCTCAAATATTATAGATTTGAGATTATATCATTAAAGTTTTAAAAAAGAAGGCTTAAGAGAGCTCTTTAGGAAAACAAAATCTATAACCACGGCGACGTACAGTCTCGATAGTTGTGATTTGTAATGGTTTGTCCATCTTTTGTCTAATCTGGTTAATTGCAACTTCAATTACATTTGGAGTAACGAGTTCTGGCTCTTCCCAAATAGCATCAAGAAGTTGTTCTTTAGAAACAATCTGATCACGGTGACGAGCTAAGTGAGTAAGTACTTCAAAAGGTTTTCCTTTAAGTTCTATCTCTTTCTCTTTATAAGTGATTTTTTCTTCTTCTGGATTGATAATTAAGTCTTCGATTTCGATGATGTTAGATCCACCAAAACGTAGTTGAGCTTCAATACGAGCAATAAGAACATCAAAATCAAAAGGTTTTCTGATATAGTCATCAGCACCAGCACGAAGTGCTTCGATTTCACTTTCATTGTCATCTCTTGCTGAGATTACAACTACTTTTGTTTTAGGAGTGTTTGACTTGATATCACCAATGATATCTATTGAATTGCCGTCAGGTAACATCCAGTCCATTAGAACTAAATCATAGTTACGAATGTCTAGGTAGTACTCGCCATCTTTAAGTGTTTCAACAACATCGCTTTGGTAACCATATTCTTTAAGTCCCTCTGCTAGCATTTTGTTTAATGTTACTTCATCTTCAATTATAAGAATGCGCATTAATAATTTCCTGTATGTAAATATTTTGGCGAAATTATAGCGTAGTTTTAGCTAACCTTAAAGTTTTTTTCAATTTTCTTTAAAAAAAAATGAAGTTTAGATTAAGAATTGAAATCTTTAAATAGACTTACACTCACCTTGCAATCGGGAAGAATTGAGGGTTTAGTAATTTTTAGGGTCAGAGTGTTTATTTCTTGAAATTCTTTTTTGAGAGAAACTTGTAAATAAAGAAGGGCATCTTCTATTAGTAAAAACTCTTGGGTAAGGATACTACTTTTTATCAGTGCACTTACATCAGCATAGTTGATAAACTCATTTTCATAATTATATTCTAATTCAAGGTTAATAATAACTTCTTGGGGTGTGATTCGCTCAAAATCTAGGATTCCAATAATCGTTTGAAATCTTAAATCTTGGATATGTACTTTCATTAGACTACGGCTTTTTCTTGACCACTAAAAAGACGAATGATGTTTGGAATATGCTTGTAATATAGTATAAAAACTATAAAAACTACTGGTGCATGTGCCATATCAGGATGGATAAAAAAGCTTGCTATTAATAATACTAAAACACCGGTAAGTGAAGATACTGAAGAGATTTTGATAGTTTTTGCTAAAACACCCCAGACAACTAGTGCGATTAGTGTCTCCTGTGGTAACATAAACATCATAACACCCATACCAGTCGCTATACCCTTACCACCTTCTAGTCCTAGATAAGGAGAAAAACAGTGTCCAACTACTGCTAAAACACCGATAGCCCATAGTGTTGACTCACTCATACCCATAATGGAGGCTATTAACAAAACTATTACACCCTTAAGTGCATCTAGTGCTAGTGTTGCAATACCAAGTTTTTTTGCGAGAGAGGGGTTTTTCTCTTTTACAACTCTTAAGACATTTGTTGCACCTATACTACCACTGCCACTCGTTTTAATATTTACACCAGCAAACCTTTTTGCTAAAAGTAAACCAAAGGGAATACCACCAACTAAATAAGCAGCAATAAAAAATTGAACATTTGTATTAAATAAAAAATCCATCATAAACCTTAATTATATTATATGATGACATTCTACTATTATAATGTTAATATGTAGATAAATTATTTAGATATAATGACTATAATACTAATAATTAGGATATTTTTTGCAATTAAGTAACGAAGAATTAAAAATAAAAATCAATGAGTTAAAAGAGAAGTTAGATGTAACAGTTGTTGCCCACTTCTACCAACGTGATGAAGTGTTTGAAATGGCTGACATTACAGGTGATTCTCTTGAACTTGCTGTAAGAACACAAGCAGATAGCAGTAAGTTTATACTTTTTTGTGGTGTTGGATTTATGGGACAAAGTGTAAAAGTTTTAAGCCCAGAAAAAAGAGTTGTGATGCCAAAAATCGCATGTTGTGCTATGGCTCGTATGATTGATTCTTTATATTTTGATGATAGTGTTAAGTTTTTAAATGACAATGGAATTAAGAGTGAAGATATTTTACCTATCACTTACATAAACTCAAATGCAGATGTAAAAGCAAAAGTTGGTGAAATGGGTGGTATGGTTTGTACATCTTCAAATGCCAAGACTATCATTACAAAAGCATTAGAAGAGGGTAAAAAAATACTTTTTGTTCCGGATAGATGTTTAGGCCAAAATATAGCTAACCAGATGGGTTTAAAGTCTATGATAATAGGACAAAAAGGTGACCCAAAAGAGTGTGATATTTTATGTTACGATGGTTTTTGTTCAGTTCACCAACTCTTTACAGTAGATGACATCGCATTTTATAGAAAAAAATTTCCAGGTATTTTAATAGCAACACATCCTGAGTGTGATCCAACAATTTGTGATGCGAGTGACTTTGTAGGTTCTACTTCACAACTTATCAAATACATCGCAGAATTACCAGTAGATCAAAAAGTTGCAGTTGGAACAGAGTTTAACCTTGTAAACCGTCTACGTCAGAAAAATACATATGTTCTAAGCTCAACTAAACCAGAATGTCCGACAATGAATGAGACAACTTTAGAAGATGTGTATCTAACTCTTAAAGCTATAGAAGATGGTGAACCTATAAATGAGATAGAAATAGAAGATAAAACACAGAAGTGGGCTAAAATAGCCTTAGAGAGAATGTTGGCATTATGATAGCCGCATTTGTACGTGAAGCATTAAACGAAGATGTTGGTCGTGGTGACCTCTATGCTTTAGTCGAACCTGCAATACCAGCATCTAGTAAAATCATCGCTAAAAGTGATGGTATTGTGGCTGGTGTAAAGTACATAGATGTTCTAGCACAATTAGAGGGTATTAAAATAAAGTGGCTAAAAAATGATAGTGAGAGTTTTGTAAAAGGTGATGTCTTAGCCACCCTAAATTCAGACTCCCATACACTACTTCGTTGTGAACGTACTATATTAGATATGCTACTTCATGCAAGTTCTATTGCAACTTTAACAAATAAATATGTAAAACTTATCAAGCCATTTGGTGTAAAACTTCTTGATACAAGAAAAACACGACCACTTCTACGTGTCTTTGAAAAGTATGCAACTCGTACAGGTGGTGCAGTAAATCATAGAATGGGTCTTGATGACTCTCTTATGATAAAAGACACACACTTAAAAACAATCAAAGATTTAAAAGCTTATATTA
>Ga0208468_1000103_pt1 | contig 29463 bp, 23 predicted proteins | sample DeeseametaMP0960_FD_184198 | JGI IMG/M metagenome (GOLD analysis project Ga0208468, IMG submission 184198) | Marine microbial communities from the Deep Indian Ocean - MP0960 (SPAdes) | ecosystem: Environmental > Aquatic > Marine > Oceanic | place: East of Madagascar, South Indian Ocean... | reverse complement strand
CAACCCGTGCCAGGGAGTGCGGCCTGCATAGGCCATGCTTTCGACAAGATGTGCCATGGTAAATCTCCAAGAAATAGCAGTGCGCCCGAAGCGGGCGGGTTAACGAATGAGAAGAGGTGAGGAGAGTCAGGGGTAGAGCAAAAGCAGAAGAGGAAAAACTCAGAGCCAGCCACGCTGGGCTAAGCTGACCCACTCGGAGCGGGACACGACGAAGTGATCCAGAACCCGCACATCAATCAGAGCCAGAGCGTCCTTGAGTCGGGTGGTAATGGCGCGATCAGCTTGGGATGGCTCGCAACACCCAGAAGGGTGGTTGTGGGCAAAGATCACAGCAGCCGCATTGCAGTCCAGGGCTCGCTGCACCACCACACGGGGGTAAACCGCAGAGCTATCGATGGTGCCGTTGAACAACGTCTCGAACCTGAGCACCTTGTGTTTGTTGTTGAGGAAGATGGCGGAGAAGACTTCGTTCTTCACTTGAGCCAAGGCCAACTGCAGGAACTGGGCGACATCGGTGGGTGAGGTCAGCGCTTCGCGGTTGGTGAGCTCATCCAGGAGGATGGTGGCAGCAGTGCTGACAATCTCCTCGGGTTTAACACAGCCCTGTACGTGGTACAGACCCTGCTCATTCTTTACGAAAGTGGGAATATCCATAAAAACTCCAAAACGGCATAAAGAAGCCCGCGCAAGGCGGGCTCTGGTATGCAGTGAAAGGGGGAAATGCGAAATACGGGTTAATCGGTGTCGAGTCGAAAGGCGAGGCCGCAATCCAGGCATTGCAGGTTGTCGAGAAAGGTTTGGTCGAGCTTGTCACCGAGAGCGGCACCGGCCTCTCCGCCGGCAACACCTCCAATCAGACCGCCAATCACGGCTCCGGCGATGCCGCCGAGTAGCGATCCTCCAGGGCCCGCGACATAGCCCAGTGTCATGCCCACCCGGGCGCCACTGGTGGCTGCAGCCACGCCGCTAGCGGCGCCGGCAGCTGTGCCGACGGAGCCGCACACCCTGCGTCCGTTGTGGAGTGCCGCTATCCGGATAGATTGGCAGCTGGGACATTGAGTGATCATTAAACCTCCATGAAATGGGATCAGGAAGGCCATTCCTTCCTGGCTTCGTGGAGGTGATATGTGTCTGAAAAAATATTGGTTAACGTTGGTTTTTGATCTTGGGTATCAACCAACGTTTATTTGCGAAGGAAATGCTGTTTTGCCCCTTAATCAAAGCTGAAATTGCCATATTAGCTGTCTTCCCAAAGCCACTTTTGGATTGTTTTCCGATTTCCTAATACAACCTGCTGGGCTATGGCCTCACGGTGATCTTGATCATCCAGTCGTAGAAGTTGCACGATGTAATTGGCCATGGCAGCCCGACACGTAACGGCCAATACGCCACTTGTCATGCCATAGTCACGAGCGATCACGGCCTGCTGAGCCGGTGATAGTCGTGGGTCGGGAATGATGTCTAGCGTTAGCGTTTGCTGCCAGGCGGTATCCTGCTCTGGGCCATGCTCTCCAGCTAGACTGATGTCTGGTTCATCCTGAATTCTGCTAAGCACAAAATCGCGATAGCCACTATTTTTTTCGCACCAGGCACGGACATGCCAGCGCAGGCCATTGTGTACCACTGTGTGGGGCTGGATGACCCGATATTCTGGTTCTGGATTGCTCAGGGAGGCGTACTGGATTTCCACGCGTAGGTTGTCCCGGCAAGCTAAAAGAATCGGGCGCAGTACTGCGGGGCGTAGATCCCGTGAGGGGGGAAGCAGAACCTCCGTATTGAGTTCACGCACATCCAGAGCCTCAAAAGCGCAGCTCAGGTCCTCCCTGGCATGCATCATCTGCAGGTATTCATCAGCTTCGCCTCGAGTGAACATCGGGTTGAACTGCTCTGATGGCCTGTACCCTTTGAGGGAACGGTCATAAATCAGATTGCCCGGCGCATATTCAGCAAGATAGTGGTTAATGTCCTTGCTGGCCTGCTGCCTGCCAATACCGAATGCCCGCTGAAGATGGTTGGTCGTCAGTCTCCCTTCCCAGAGGGATATCACCTCGATCAGTCTGTAGCGCAATAACAGATCCCAGCGCAGCGGCCAATCCGCTGCGTTTTTGCCCGCAACCCTTGCCATGGATGTGCTCCAAAAAGCGATATGCGCCAAAAGGCGACGTGTTCATGTATTCAGTATCGACATGACAATAATAAGTAAATAGTCTTTGGGTGTCATCATGGACGAGGCGAAAGCGGCAGGATGCCGCATCTGACTTAGGGAAAAGTGGCGAAGGAGAAAACAATGAAAGTCTATGCACTATTGATGCTGGTCCTCGCGGTCATGGCCATTACAGGCTGTTCAGACCCCACCATTGACGCCTCCAGTGAGGCCAAGATGAAAGAGTCTGTGGCCAAGGTTCGGGAGTCATTGCCCGAAGCGAAGCGGACAGATTTCGATAAGGCGGTTCAGTTGATCGCCTTTAGTCAGATCGATATGAAGAGCCTGTTTGCCAATGGCGGTGTCGATGCTGGTGATGTGGAGGGCAAAATGCGCGACGCCCTGAACGGCAAGACGGCGGAGCAGGTACTGGCCCAGGCAGAGCAAATTCAGGCCGAACGCAAAGCTCGGGAGAAAGAGCAAGCACTGGCCGAGATCCGCGAACTTGTTGCCAAGCGGGACAAGGCTGAGCAGGCCAAACAACAGCTGGATAAGTTCCAGGTAGTTCGCTCCCGCTTCTATATGCGAGAAAGGCAATACCTTGGCGAGCAGCCGATCATTGAGCTAACGGTCAAGAACGGCACGGATCAAGCCATCTCCCGTGCCTATTTCTCTGGCACCATCGCCAGCCCTGATCGGAGCGTGCCCTGGCATGAAGACCAGTTCAATTACAGCATTTCCGGTGGCCTGGAGCCCGGCGAGGAAGCTACCTGGACGCTGGCACCGAACAGTTATTCTGATTGGGGCAAGGTGGATGCCCCGGCGGATGCGGTCTTTACCGTAATGGTGGAAAAGTTGGATGGGCCGGATGGCAAGGTCTTGTACTCCACAAGAGGCTTCAGCGAGAGGGACCAAGAGCGTCTGGCTGAGCTGAAACAGCAATATGATGTTGATTAAACAGGCCATCATGCAAATTGCAGAGAAATAGGGATGGGTAAAATGTAGAGGGGGAGGCAGTCATAGCTCTTTGTGATAGCCTTCTCAAAAAAGTGAATATACTTCACGCATCTTGAGAAGTTGCCTTGATATCAAAGCGATATCAAGGCGGAGAGCGAAGAGCATTGGGATTCTGACATCGAGCAAGAATCTCAAAGTATTATGGAGCCTCGCCTCCCGGTGTATAGGGGGGGGCGTGCCGGGGCAGGCAGGGGAAAAGGGATTTATGAAGTCTGTTAATTTCGAGTTTCTGCGCCCGGCTAATGAAGCCTTGGCCGAAGTGGCTGGCTTGGCCGAGGCGGTCCTGCATGTTGATCCTGGCAGCGCTCTGACCCGGCTCAGGGGCTTTGCAGAAGAAGTCACCAAAGCCATCTACAAAGAAGAGTTGTTGCCGCGCCTGCCTCAGGCGACCTTCTACGAGTTGCTCAAAGACCCGGTGTTCACTGCCTGTACCAGCAAGCCGCTGGTCTACCAGATCAATGCTTTGCGGATTCAGGGCAATGAGACCGCTCATGGTGCCAAGGGCTCGGTGAGGGATGCCAAGCTGGCATTAGGTATAGCGCACCAGCTCGCCATGTACATGGCTATCAAGTATTACGGGAAGAAGAAGGCAGATATTCCCGACTTCCAGGAAATCCCGGATCAATCCGCTGCGCTTGGCGAGCTAAAGCAATCGGTTAGTGCTTACAAGGAAAAGCTGGAAGCCCGGCAGGAAGAGGTAAAGGCTCTCCTGGATGAGTTGGATAGGGAGCGGACAAAAAATGTTCAGCATATCGATCCGCCCCAGCCTGTAGAGCAAAAAGAGAAGCACCAGAAAAGCCAGGCGGTTGCCGATAGCCTGCAGTGGAACGAGGCCAAAACCCGCAAGCAGCTCATTGATGTAATGCTCACCAAGGCAGGCTGGGATGTGGATGACCCGGAGCAGGTTGGTCAGGAAGTCGAAGTGGACTTCCCCAATAACCCCTCAGGCAAGGGCTATGCCGACTACGTGCTGTGGGGCGATAACGGCCAGCCCCTGGCTGTCGTGGAAGCCAAGAAATCCGGAAACACCAGCCTGCAGGCGGGCCGCGAGCAGGCCCGTTTGTATGCCGATGCCTTCGAGCGCATGGGCTACCAGCGCCCGGTCATCTTCTACAGTAACGGCTACGAAACCTTCATCTGGGATGATCACCAGTACAACTCGTACCGTCAGGTCTACGGTTTCTATAGTAAAGACAGCCTTAATTACCTGATTTACCAGCGCCACTACCGCGCCGCCGAACTGGAGAAGTTCAACCCGGAGCTGCGCATTGCGGATCGCCCCTACCAGATTGAGGCCATCAAGACGGTTGCCGCTCACTTTCAAGGCCAGCGTCGCAAGGCCTTGATCATTCAGGCCACGGGCACCGGGAAAACCCGAGTGGCCATTGCCCTGGGCGAGCTATTGTTGCGCACCGGCTGGGCCAAGCGTGTGTTATTCCTTTGCGACCGCAAAGAGCTACGAATTCAAGCGGATGATGCCTTCAAGCAGAATCTGCCCAGCGAACCGCGCTGTGTCATTGGCGAAACCAACCAGATCGACCAGAATGCGCGCATCTACATCGCCACCTATCCCGGCATGATGAACCGCTTCGCGCAGCTGGACGTGGGCTTTTTCGACCTGATTATCGCCGATGAATCCCACCGCAGTATCTACAACAAATACCGGGATCTGTTTGACTACTTCGATGCGCTCGACGTGGGGCTCACCGCCACCCCGGTGAAATTCATCAGCCGCAACACCTTCGATATGTTCGGTTGTGAAACCACCGACCCCACCTTCGAATTTGGTCTGGATGCGGCCATCAACAACGAACCGCCGTACCTGGTGCCGTTCCGGGTCAAGGATCTCACCACCGACTTCCTGCGTGATGGTATCCACTACAACGACCTGAGCGATGAGCAAAAGCAGCGGCTGGAAGAAGACCTGGGCGAGGAAGAGGCCCGCAACACCACCATCGCCGGCAAGGACATTGGCCGTAAGATCTTCAGCGAAGATACTGACCGCATCATCCTGGAAAACCTGATCAATAATGGTATCAAGGATGAAACCGGCTCCCTGGTGGGCAAGACCATCATTTTTGCCCAGCGTCAGGACCACGCGGAGCACCTGGAAGCGCTGTTCTGTAAGCTCTACCCGCAATATGGCACCAAGGTATGCAAGGTCATCCACAACAAGGTTCCCCATGTGGATAGCCTGATCAAGGAATTCAAAAAAGCCGACAACGACTTCCGCATCGCCATTTCCGTCGACATGCTCGATACCGGGATTGATGTCCCCGAAGTGGTCAACCTGGTCTTCGCCAAGCCGGTCAAATCCTGGGTCAAGTTCTGGCAGATGATCGGTCGCGGTACCCGTCTTTGTCCGAACCTGTTTGGCCCCGGCAAGGATAAAACCGAATTTCTGATCTTCGATCATTACAGCAACTTCGATTTCTTCGAACAGGAATACAAAGAGCCGGAAGACACCGGCGGAAAATCCCTGCTGCAGACCACCTTCGAGGCCCGTCTGGATCTGGCCGAAAGTGCACTCAAGAACAGTAATGCTCTAGCCTTCGATGCCGCCATCGCACTGCTTCAGGCAGACATCAACGACCTGCCGGAAACCAGTGTTGCCGTAAAACGTGAACTGCGTCTGGTACACCAGCTTCAGCAAACCGATGCCCTGAAGAAATTCGAGGCCACTACCCGGCATAAGCTGGTCGAGACGCTGGCTCCCCTCATGTCAGCCAGAGTGCTGCGAGACAAGCACGCCACCGCGCTGGATAAGCTGATCGCCAGCATCCAGCGCTGTCTGGTGGAACAGGCTAGTTGTTTTGAAGATGGCCGGGATGAATTCCTGGCCGAATTGGACAAGTTGGCGGTGAATATCCAGGCCGTCCGGCAGAAAGATGCCCTGATCGCCGACGTACGCAGTGCAGACTTCTGGCAGCAGCCCAGCATCGAGAAACTGGAAAAGGCCCGCAGCGGGTTGCGCGGCATCATGAAATACAAGCAATCCGGCGGAACAGGCGGCTACACCACGCCTTCTACCGGTACGTCTGATGGTGGAGTAAAGGAAGGGGAGCGGCAAGTCACCATCGCTGGTGCCAATGAAGCCATGATCTATCGCCGCCGCCTGAAAGGCATTCTCGATGACATGCTGGCCGCCAACCCGGTGCTGCAGAGAATCCGCCAGGGTGAGCCCATTGCCGTGACGGAACTGGAAACGCTCACCTCCACCATCCTCACCAGCCACCCCGGCGTCAGCCTCGAAGTCCTTAACGACTTCTATGGCCGTACCGCCGACCAACTGGCTGTCACCGTCCGAGAAATCATCGGGTTGGACCCGCAGGCAGTGGAAAACCACTTTAAGCAGTTTCTCCACCAGCATCCCAGTCTCACTGCCCAGCAGGTGCGTTTTATGAACCTGCTCAAGAACCACATTGCCCGGCATGGCTCCATCGTCGTGGACAAGCTCTACGAGGCACCGTTCGACAGCATCTCCCATGAGGGCATCGACGGCGTCTTCAGTCCCGAAGATGTGGATGACCTCATTGCTGTGCTGAAACCCTTTCTGCGCCAGGATGATGCGCATTGATTGACCAGGAATAAGGACAAAGGATGCTCTGGAACACCGAACAAAGCGTGGTAATGGCGGTTGCAGCCGTGGTCTTTATCGGCGTGGGCTATTTGCTGGCCGCCCTGAAAGCAGCAAAACGGGTTGCCGCGCTGGAAGGCCAGCTCGATCAGGGCAACGCGGACCTTCAAGAAACCCGGGAACAGCTGGCACAGGCCCAACAAGAAGTCTCGACGCTAAAAGCAACCACTCACCAGCAAGAACTGGAAATGAGCAAGCTGACTTCCCAGCTTGCCACAGAGCAGGGCTGTGTTCAGGAACGCCAAACACGCCTTCAAGAACTCCAGACCCAGTCAACATCAGAGCTGCAGCAGGCGCGGGACGAATTGCGAACCATCCGTGATGAAAAACACTATGCAGAGAAAAGCCTGGAAGCGGCCCAGTCCGATATCCGTGCCAGCGAGAAACGCCTGGAGGACGCCAATGCCCGCATTCAGGAGCTGAAAGACCAGGTCACTGAAAATGCACAAGCCCATAAGGCCTTGAATGAGCGCTACCTCAGCCTGAACAACGAGCACACCGAACTGAAGACCAACCTGGAGCGCAAGGAAGAGCACTACAAGGAGCAGTTGGAACAACTGGGCGAGGCGCGGCAGTCCCTCACCAAGGAATTCGAGAACCTGGCCCACAAGATCTTCGAGGAAAAGGGCAAGACCTTCACCGACACCAGCAAGGCCAGCATCGACGTGATGCTCAAGCCTTTCCGTGAACAGATTGAAGGTTTCCAGAAGCGCGTCAACGAAGTGCATGAATCCTCCGTGCGTGGCCAGACAGAAATGAACGGCAAAATCCGTGAAGTGCTGGAAATCGGCCTGAAGATGAGCGCCGAAGCCAACAACCTCACCTCGGCCCTGAAGGGCGACTCCCAGCAGCGCGGTGCCTGGGGCGAAGTGCAGCTCCGCCGTACCCTGGAAATGAGCGGCCTGATCGAAGGTGACCATTACGATGCCCAGAGCGAGTTCAAGGATGCCGAAGGCAAGAGAAAGCGCCCGGATTACCTGATCAAGCTGCCGGACGGCAAACACATCATCATCGACAGCAAGGTATCCCTGGTGGCCTATGACAAGGCCGTCAGCGCGGAAGCCCCGGAAGAGCACCGTCTGGCCATGGATGAACACGTCAAGGCCATCAAGCGCCATATCGATGACCTGGAAGGCAAGGATTACACCAACCTTATCGGCATGCGCAGCCCCAGCTTCACCCTCATGTTCATGCCCATCGAGCCCGCCTATATCGAGGCCCTCAAATACGACAAGGGGCTGTTCGAATACGGCTACAAGAAGAACATCGTGCTGGTCTCCCACACCACGCTCATTCCTATCCTGCGTACCGTTTCCAACCTGTGGATGATCGAGCGTAGCAATGCGGAAGCCCGGGAGATCTCCGAAAAGGCAGGTGAAATCTTTAATCAGGTTTGTACCGTGGCAGAGCGGCTCAACAAGCTGGGCGGCACGCTGAAAACCGTCAGCAGCCACTACAACAACACTATAACGGCACTGGCGGGGCAGCAGGGCCTGTATGGGAAAGTGGAGCGCTTCGGCCAGCTTTCTACCAAAGTTAGCAAATCACTGCCAAGTCTGGAGCCTGTGCATACCGATATTGAATCCGAGCGCCTTGCCTTGATCGTAGAGCCGCTGGAAGAACCAGATGAGCAAGATGAGGAAACAACCGCTCAGGGCGAATCGATAGACCAGATCAGCGACCAATCACACACAGATGCTGACGAATCAGCAGATGAAACACCGAATCAAGAGATCAACTAAATGCTCACAGGCCAGCTAAAAAACGACATCGACAAACTCTGGGAAAAATTCTGGACCGGGGGTATTACCAACCCTCTCACGGTCATCGAACAGATCAGCTACCTCATGTTCGCCCGCATGCTCGACATGCAGGAAGAAGTGGCAGAGCGTAAGGCCGCCCGCAGCAAGAAGGAGTTCGACCGCCTGTTCCCGAACACCCCGGAAGGTCAGCTACTGCGCTGGAAGAACTTCAAGAACCTCAGCGGTAAAGAGCTGCATAAACACCTCAAAAATGAGGTCTACCCCTATTTCGCCAGCCTGGGCCAGCAGGCCGAGGAAGATGGCCTGGGCACCGAAGGCAGTGCCACCCAGGCCCTGGGCCACATCGGCGAATACATGCAAGACGCCGATCTGGAGATCAAGAACGAATCTGTACTGGTCTCCGCCGTGGAAATGGTCGATAACCTGCCACTCACCCAGAGCGACGTAAAAGGCGACATCTACGAATACCTGCTCAGCAAGCTCACCACTGCCGGCATCAACGGCCAGTTCCGCACCCCGCGCCACATCATCGACGCCATGGTGGAACTGATCGACCCGCAACCCACCGATATCATCTGCGACCCGGCTTGCGGCACCGCCGGCTTCCTGGCCCGCGCCATGGAATACCTCAACCGGGTGCATTCCAGCGAGGCCGGTACCTTCGAAGACGAAGACGGTAACAAACACTACACCGGCGACCTGCTGGAACCCTACCGGGAGCACATCAACAAACAGATGTTCTGGGGCTTCGACTTCGACACCACTATGCTGCGCGTTTCCAGCATGAACATGATGCTCCACGGCGTAAACGGGGCCAACATCCTCTACCAGGACAGCCTCAACAAATCGGTAAAGGAAAACTACCCGGAACAGGAAGAAGACTTCTTCGACATCATCCTCGCCAATCCGCCGTTTAAAGGCAGTCTGGATGAAACTAACACCAACCCGGATGTGCTCGGCCTGGTCAAAACCAAAAAGACCGAGCTGCTGTTTGTCGCCCATATCCTCCGCGCCCTCAAGCTAGGTGGCCGCGCTGCCGTCATTGTGCCCGATGGCGTGCTGTTCGGCTCCTCCAAGGCGCACCAGCAACTGCGCAAGGAACTCATCGAGAACAACCAACTCGAAGGCATCGTCAGCCTCCCCAGTGGCGTATTCAAACCCTACGCCGGTGTCAGCACCGCCATCCTGCTCTTCACTAAAGGCGGAAGCACCGAGCGGGTCTGGTTCTACGACCTGCAGGCCGATGGCTACAGCCTGGATGACAAGCGCACCCCGCTGAAAGGTGCAGGCGGCGATGACCTGCCAGATGCCATCGCCAAATGGAAACAATACAGGGAATTGATAGAAGCCAACGCCAGCGACAAGAAAATAGAAAAAGCCTTTGGCGACAAGACCCAGAAAGCCTTCGTCGTCAACGCCGCCGACATCGCCAGCAACAAGTACGATCTCTCCATCAATCGCTACAAGGAAGTGGTGTACGAAGAGGAAGAATACGAAGATCCGAAAGTGATCCTCAAGCGGCTAATGGCGCTGGAGGAGGAAATTATGGGGGATTTGAAGGATCTGGAGGGGATGCTGTGAGTTGGCCGACGAAACCCCTTGGTGAAGTAATTTCGTTTATTCGCGGTATCACGTTTAAGCCAGAGGACCAGGTCGCACCAATGACGGATGGTTCGGTGGTTGTAATGCGTACAAAGAATGTTCAGATTGAAGGATTAGATGAGTCTGATCTCATTTCTGTGCCTGCGTCGTTCGTGAAAAGAGCTGAACAAAGCCTGGATGAAGGAGACATTCTGCTATCTTCAGCAAATAGCTGGGGGCTGGTAGGAAAGGCTAGTTATGTCGGACAGCTTCGCTATGAAGCTACAGCTGGTGGCTTTATCTCAATTGTAAGAGCAAGGAAGCAGTTCATTGACCCCAGGTATCTTTATCATTGGATTACAAGTCCATCTTCTCAGCATAAGATTCGCCATTGCGGGCGTCAGACGACAAATATCTCGAATCTAGATGTCGATCGGTTCAAGGGTTTGGATATTCCGCTCCCCCCTTTGGAAGAACAAAAACGCATCGCCACCATCCTCGACAAAGCCGATGCCATCCGCAGCAAACGCCAGCAAGCCATCCAACTCGCCGACGAATTCCTCTGCGCCGTGTTTCTGGATATGTTTGGGGATCCTGAGGCAAACCTGAAAGAATGGAAAGTTACCACATTGACATCGTGCGGCAGTTTTAAGAATGGACTAAATTTTGGAAAAGGAGAGGCAGGGCACTCTTTGCGCTATTTGGGTGTTGGCGGATTTAAATCATTGAAAACCCTAGATGATATGGACCTGTTGGGGGATATTGAATTAAACGCCGTGCCTGCTAAAGATTATTTTCTAGAAAATGGTGATCTTGTTTTTGTGAGGTCGAATGGCAATAAGGCTTTGGTTGGCCGCTGTATCACTGTCTATCCTGATGGTGAGCCATTAACCTTTAGCGGGTTCTGTATCAGGTACCGGGTTGAAAGTGAAAGTGTTGATTCTGAATATCTAAATTACTTATTTGGAACGGCCTCCATGAAAAATGCGATGTTAAAAGGTGGGCAAGGCGCAAATATTCAAAACATTAACCAAGAAATATTGTCTAGACTCAAGATTCCTTTGCCACCCATAGAACTTCAAAATAAATTCTCAAGGATTGTGAAGGAATACAGAAGATCAATGCTTTGGTTTGGTTGTGCGGTTGGTGAGGCTGACGGTCTGTTTGGAGCTATTAGGAAAATATCCTTTCAAGGTAATTTGGGAGTAGGGGGCAATTGTGAGTAAAAGCACATTCAAGGTGGATACACGTTTAGCCTATTTGCTAAGTGAGAATTACCGATCACCGGAAAAAGCCCTGAAGGAGCTGGTAGATAATGCTTGGGACGCTGAAGCGCTAAGGGTGAGTATTTCTTTGCCAGAGCCAATGAGCGGTGATGCCATTATTGTGGAGGATGATGGTGCGGGCATGACCTTGAATGAGTTGCAGAATGAATACCTGAATGTGGCCAGAAATCGCCGTCAGCGAAGTGGCGATTTTACGCCAAATTTACGGCGAAAGGTAAAAGGCCGCAAGGGGATTGGTAAGTTTTCTGGGTTGATGTTTGCTTCATCGATGACCTTGGAGACACGGGCAAGAGGGAAGCAATCCACCTTCTGTCTCGATCGGGATCTTTTGGAGAGCTCTGAGGGATTGCCTGAAATGCCCTTAGAGATAGTGAATTCAGATGTTTCCCCGGATGTGCATGGTACCCGTATTAATCTGGCTGAGTTGAACCAGAGCCAAAAGTTCCCGAATGAAAATAAACTAAAGCAAGTTCTTATTGCAGATTATGGCCGAGAAGAAGGCTTTGAAATTGTAATTAACGGTAAATCTTTGGGGGTAGACGACCTTCAGGGAGAGTATAAAGAAGAATCAATTCAATTAAGTTCAGGTGAAGCCAAATTGCGCTGCACAGTTAGTGACCAGAAGCGTAAATTGCGAAAACCGGGAATTACAGTCCGCATTGACGGTAAGGTCGTTGGTGATCCCTCTTTTTTTGGTCTGGATAAAGAAGACGATATTCCTCGTAAACTGCTGGATAAGTGCTACGGCGAGATTGAAATTACTGGTTGCTCAGATGATGTGACTGCAGACTGGGGTGCAATTATTGAAGGCAGTAAGACCGAGAAAGATTTGATTTCTTCTGTTCAGCCTGTCCTGCGAGAACAGCTAAAATCTGTTTACGGTCAGGAGATGCATTTAGCTCAGGCAAGATTGAGGAAAAAAGCCAAGGATCGCATATCGAGGCTTCCTGAAAATCGGAGAGCTTTTGCTGATGAAGCAATAAAGAAGATTCTTGACCGGTTTTATCAAGAGCCAGAAGATAAACTGGAGCCAGTAGTTAATGTGCTGCTGAATGCGATCGAGCTCAATGATTACCGGGTTGTGCTAGAGCATATTAATGATGCAGAGCGGTCGGAAGTAAGTCGTTTCTCTGAGGCCCTGGAAGAGTTTGGAATCATAGAGCTGGCGATGGTGGCAGAACAGGCACGGAGCCGACTTCGTTTCCTGGACTACCTTGAAGGTATGTGCGGAAGGAAGGAAACCTTGGAGGTTCATGTTCATAAAGCGATTGAAAAAAATCTTTGGATCTTTGGTGCGGAGTACAGCCTGTTTAGCTCAAATGAAACGTTAAGACGCCAAGTTGAAGTTTACTTGAATAGTAAGTATGTGGGCGATAGGGCAGATAAGCGGCCTGATTTATTTCTCACCGAGAATATAAATGGTGAACGCCTGCTAATCGAATTTAAGCGGCCAAATCACTCTTTAAGGTTTGAAGATTATCAGCAAGCGACAGCTTACAGAAACGACTTTCATAAAAATGGCATTGATAAGCAGATCAATGTGATTTTGATCGGAGGGAATCTTGGCAATGATTTGTCTATCCAGGAGCGGCGGGAGCCGAATGTTAAAATAATGTCCTTCTCTGATTTGATTTCCTCAGCTAGGCGTCAGTGCCAGTGGTTATTAGAGGCGAGGTGAAGGAGGAATGCCGACGGCACTTGGAGTGCATGGATTTTGAGGCGCTCGTGTAGAAGCTTTGCTTGTTGATTTGTAGTTGTTCTTTAGTGTTATTTGTAGTTGCTAGTTTTTTTTTGGTTTATTTATATGTTTGAAATCAACCAGTTGTGATTGTTATGTGTAGTTATGAGTAATGTCGATGTGGATTTTCCTTTGAGGCTGGTGAGTCCTGATTTTGACTCGCCGCTAACAGATACATTGATGGAGCTGAACCACCTTCGCAGGTTGAAACTGGGTGGGACAACGGCACCATGGATGTTTTTTCAGCTCAAGAATATCTTTCATATTCTGGAGAGTATTGGCTCGGCTCGTATCGAGGGAAACCGGACCACCATCTCGGAATACATTGAGCAAAAAATTGAGCACGGGGAGCGCTCTAACGAAAGGTTCTCGGAGATCGCCAATGTTGAAAAAGCGATGGAGTTTATTGAAGAGCAAATTGATGAAGGCACTGAGATAACCCATGTCTTTATTCGTGAGCTGCATAACCTTGTCGTTGATGAGCTGAGCGAAGAGGGGGATAAAACGCCAGGCGCGTACCGAAAATGGAATGTTCAGATACAGGATGCGATGCATGTTCCTCCAGAGGCGCATTCTGTTCAACCTTACATGGATGAGCTGATTGCCTTCATCAACCGGGATGATCCATCGAAATACGACCTTCTAAAAACCGCGATAGCACACCATCGTTTTACCTGGATTCACCCCTTTGGGAATGGTAATGGCAGGGTCGTTAGATTGCTGACGTATTCGTTGCTGATCAAATACGGCTTTAACGTCAAGAGCGGGAAAATTCTTAATCCAACAGCCGTATTTTGCAATGACCGAGACGTTTATTACGAGCGCCTTGCTGAGGCGGATATTGGCACGGATGCAGCGTTGCTCAACTGGTGTGACTATGTATTAAGCGGGGTGCTGGGTGAGGTAACCAAGCTTAACAAGCTGCTCGATTTCGACTTTTTGCTGGAAAGAATCTTGCTGCCGACCCTGCTAAAGAGCGAAGAGCGGCGACATATTACGAGGGCGGAATCAAGAATTCTGCAGGCTGGAGTACGCAAGCAGAGCTTCAAGGCAGGGGATATTAACAAGTCTTTCGATGGCCTGGATGCCAGGCAAAGAACCCATAAAATTGCCAAGATGAAAGATGCGGGCCTGATAAAACCTTTAAAGCCAGGTGGCCGCACTTACCATGTCAGCTTTATGAATAACTTCTTGATGAGAAGCCTGATTCAGGTGCTGGAAAGCGAAGATTTCATTCCACCTATTGATCGCTAGACGATAAGGCCGTTAGCGGCCAATTTGCTGTGAGGGATAAGGCTATGTCTGACGGGGATACGTCAAAATAAAAATTCACACCACCCTGGTGGAAAAGATTAACTTCTTCTGCCACCAGAGTGCTTTCGAAGTGCTGCGTGAATTGCAGATAGAGAGTCTTGATGAAGAGCAGGGCCTGTCTTACTGTCGTTGGCGTTGTCAGTAAACCCGGTATTTGTGAAGTCGAAGACCTAGTTGGTGGATCGACTATGGATAGGTGGTTTGTTGGCCATGGAGGAATGTAATCCGTAGCTGGATGGCTGTTTCCTGTAGGGGTTACGGAATCTTTTTGTTGCGCGGTGGCCATTCGAATAACCCGGGCTGAGCATTGTCTGGCCGATATATAAGATGGCATGGCTGGGTACTCTGAGCTGAAAGAATCATAGGAGGCTAGCTGCCGCGGGATTTTGTGAGTTTGTCAATATTATATTTAAGTATAGGTGCTGAATTGAGATTGTCGATTAGGGATAGCGGAAGATACCTTATTGAATTTGACCGTTTAGAAGTGCAGGGCCGAAAGGCGGTGTCTGGTTGTGGTTTGGTTTTTTCTCTTAAAGGAAGTAGTCCTGGAACCGAGAGAAATGTCGATATAATTGATGTTCAGCTAGGGCTCTTTCAATCCAAAGATTCCAGCTTTATTGTCCCTTCTATTCCTTTCGCTGATTCGCTTCGTCAGACATCTCAATATTCCAATGGCAATGAGAATTTTCACTTTGAGGTGGCTCTGACTTTAGAGCAGATAAATGCTATCGAAGAAATTCGTCAGGATGGTGATCTCAAGCTGGTTGTAACGCTAAAGGCTTTGCTGTCTTCCTCATCCGGTCTGGAGCGTAGTTATGAGCGATCTGAAGTGGTTGTTCCTCGAGATGTGTGGCTGAAAGCATTGAGGTCATCAGGGTTCTGCAGAACTGTTCTGTACGAAATTCCCTTTCCTGCCTCTGATGTTGATACTGAAGGCCTTCTTACCAAGGCTCGTGGGTTCATTGAAACTGGCCATTACAAGGATGCGGTCATGCAATGTCGTCATATCATCGAGTCGATAGAGGAGTTGCGTGGTGATAAGGATGAGGCGAAGGATGCAAATCGTAAGGCTCATGGTAGCTCACGAAAAGACATGACGTCCATCGAGCGTTTGCTTAGCCTCAGAGAGCAATTGAAGAATGTATGTCAACTTGGGGGGCACGGAAGAGAAGCGTTTACACGATCCCAGGCACTTTCCGTACTTGGCATGACAATGGCCCTTGTTTCTGAGCCCACTGTAGGTACTTCGGTCATTCTGGTGGAAGCTGACGCTGATCGGGGTGAAGTATGAGAATAACAGGTGTATCGCTTACCAACTTCAGATCGTTTGGTGAAACTCAGACCATCGATATTGCTCCTGTCACCCTGCTTTTTGGGCCTAATAGTGTTGGCAAGAGCACAGTTCTCATGTCGCTGGCTTACATCCAGGAGATTTTGGGAAATGGCCATTGTGACCCCAAGAGACTTTTTTCCCTGGGCGACAAGCCCGTGGGAGGTTTCCGGTCCCTTGTGTTCTCTCAAGACCTTGAGCGCCCTATAAGGATCAGGATTGACTACGAAACCGGCCAGACCGTTTTTGGTGATTATGCATCAGAGGTTGAAGAGCTTGCTTCTCATCTCGGGCACCCATTTCTTCTAATGCCGGATATTGGTGGCTCCATCAACAATGGAGCGATTGAGATCGAGGTGGCCTGGTCAAAACAATTCGCCCGAGCGTATGTTCGTCACTACCGGACATGGATCAACGGCAAGTTTATTGCCCAGGTGAGCGCCAGTGAAGACCTGAAGAATACACGGGTATCTGAATTAAATACGGATCATCCAATTCTGCAGCCTGAGGCTAACGAAGAGTGGTTAGAAGAGCAGGGCTACAGCCACACAATAATGCCGGGAGAATATTTGACGGCATTTGAAGAAATCATTGATGGCTTAAACCCGAACGCAATGTCATTAGGCCCCATGAAAATACCGGAGGGGATAACTACCCATTCCAGACGGCTAGGAGACATAGCGCTGACATGCCGGCATGGCGCGATTCCTCTCCTTGGTCGTCATGTCGATGTGCGATTGGCAGGGAAAGATATAGATGATATGGAGAAGCATATTGACTATCTGGTTGTTCGGGACACCCTGTCACAGATTTTGGTCGAGCCGCTTGATCGCCTGCTGGCATTGCTGAAGGAAACCGTTTTTATCGGCCCCCTCCGACTTATTCCGGGCAGTGATTACACGCCGAACCCCTATCCTGATCAATCTGATTGGGTTGATGGCGCAGCCGCGTGGGACCTGCTTTCCAGGAATCCTAATCGAAACAAAGATGCCCAAGCCCTGATAAAGAAGACCAGCGAATGGCTTTCCCAGTCAGACAAGCTGGATGCTGGCTATGAAATTGTTAATAAGTCAATTTCGGAATACGCAGATTTAGGGTCGCATTCGGACTCCTTAGGGTTTCTTGAGCAGCGACATGTCTACTTTAAGGACTTAAAGACCGGGATTAACCTCTCCGCTAGCCAGCTGGGCACAGGCATCTCCCAGGTTCTTCCAATCGTCGTTGCAGCATGCTCAGAAAAGCCTGGTCTGGTCAGTGTTGAGCAGCCTGAGCTCCACATTCATCCTCGGCTACAGGTTGAAATTGCTGATGTGCTTTTAACATCAAAGGAAAAACACTCATATCTAATCGAGACGCATAGCGAACATATTGTTCTAAGGCTGCTAAGAAGAATTCGTGAGAAAGAATCTTTGGGTGTGTCAGTAAGCCCAGATGATGTCAGCATAGTTTACTTGTCTCCAACGGTTGATGGTGTTGTCACCAAGAGAATTAACATCACCGGTGATGGTGATTTTGAGGAAGAATGGCCGGACGGCTTCTTTGATGAAAGAGACGAGGAGCTTTTTTAATGTACAAAGAAGTCTCATTTGATCCTTCTTGCATGGGTAGCATGGAGTACTACGGCCTGGTTAAGCAGCATTTTGGGTATGATCATGGCCGTTATATATCTGCCAATATTAAGGCGTGGGCAAGAGAAGCCATGAAATGCGCGATAGCAGCTGACTTGCCTCCGGTTAAAAAGCAGTCGATCAAAAACTTTCTTAATAAAGCATCACGGTCCCCTGTCAAAAAGGAATATTTCGTTCTTCCTGAGGATAGAAAGGGAGTGTCTGAGGATGGCTGGCTTGATTGGCACGCTGAACAAGAGAAGGTGCGCCCCTTCTCATTTGTGATTTCTGAGTCTGATCATATTGATAGCATTACCGTTGATGATATTAATTCAGGTTGTGATGATTGGCAGGTAAGTCGGTCAGTTTCAGTTGAACGAAATGAAAAGGATCTCGTGGCTCCGCTAGTTTCTTTAATGGTGATTAGCTCTTCGCTTACCTTGCTTGATCCTTATTTCGTTTTTTCAGATAACGAAGTGGTATCTGAGCTTCTCGTTAACGCTAAGACTCTTGGTCTTTCCAGTGTTCGCTTTGTTACATCCATGAAGACACCCGGCGCAGAATCAATATTCGATCGGTGCTACAAAAAAAATATGCCTAACAACCTGTCCATGTCTTGGATTGTGGTTCCTGATAAGTACTTCCATGACCGCTATGTTATAACCGATGCAGGGGCGATTAGATCCGGACAAGGGTTTATGCCGGCCACAAAAAGAGGTGTTCACGCTGACAAGGCAAACTATAACTCGATTTCAAAAGTCGAGGCCGCCGGAGTGATTTCTGAACTTGATGAATTGATAAAATCAGGAAAGGCTGAGGTGGTGTTTGAGGTCTGATTACGATCGTGCGGTGATAATATGAAAATTGACAATTTTCTTGGATGACCCCCACCCGATTGTTCACCCCGACAAGCCCGGCATTTATCTGGCGTGCATCTAGTGCGATGGCGCCATGTATCACAGCTCCGTCTATGCCCTGAGCGCGGCAATATCCGCCGGGGTGTGCTGGAGGGGCTGGGTTGGAGCCTGTTTAGGGTGCATAGTGTGGTCAACTATCCCCGGACAGTAATTAAAGATGGATTAGTGTTGGGTCTCTTACCTAACCAGAATGTGTAGCATTTAGTGTAGTCGTTCAGTCTAAATACTTCGAAACAGCCTTGGTTTCTGCCTTTGAGACCTTTGTATTATTGGTGTTTATCAATAAACCTATTCTTTGACTATTTTTCTTGTAAATCTTTGATCTCTGATGTATCGATTTATCTGCCATTAAGAAAATTCGATCTATATTTAAAATTCGAATTTGTAATAGGGATTCGATCAACAGGGAGCTTTCAATCTCGTGCCAGGATCTTGGCTGCAATAGGTGAGGTGATCATCTGAATCACTGCAAAAAAAGCGGCTGGGATCGCTATTTCAGAGGGTAATCCGGATGCGGCTACAAAAGCAGCTGCGATGCTGAATTCTTTTTTACTTACAGTAAAAATATATGTAATGACTTCTTTTCGGTCAATGGTTATCAATCGTGATGCCATTCCTACTAGATAACCAATCAGGTTCAGCAATAAGGCTGCGCCAGCAATCACAAAAGCGTACCAGCCATAGCCAATGATAGTCTCTGCGTTGGGGCCGACTACGGCTAGCAATATCAAAAGATATATAATTGATCCAAGCCCGGCATAAGCGGAATCATGTCGTCCAAAGAACGTAGGAAATCCTGTGCGTAAGCTCACACCTATGATAGTTGGGATGAGAACAATCAAGACCAGTTCGAGAATGATCGAACCGAGCGGGACTTCCAGTTTTATGCCTGTAAGCCATAGAAAAAGGAAAGGAACTATAAAAGGGGATAGCGCAGTGTTAACTGCATTAAAAACGGCAGCAAGGGCAATATTGCCTCGTGCCATCAGTACGAGGAGAGGGGACGATACATCTGTTGGCAGTGTGCCAAGTAAAGTCTGGCCTGCTGCCAGTGAACCGCTCCCAAAGAAGAGGCGACCCGTTAGCAACCCGGCAATCGACATTGGACCATAAACCAGGATCAGTGCCAAAAACTGCCTGGATGGTTTACGAAGTACCAATCGCACATCATGGGCGTCGAACGTCAGGCTGATAACAAGCATTAACAATGCAAGTAATGGTCCTATGAATGATGCAAAGAAATTCCCAGTCTCCGGTATTATTAATCCCAGTCCAGCTGCAACGATGACAAACCATACGAGGTGAGACTCAACGAAAGAGATTAGTCGGCTCATATTTCCAAGTTCCAATTGATGGTTTTTAACCGATGGCGGCGGGGCATTATCAGGTAATTTTTTTGAGCTGTTTTAGATGATTTCTGAGAGGGGGAGGCCCGCCATAGCCCCTTGAACTGAGCGTTTTGGCGGGCGGATCATAACATTAAGCGCCGATTGGCATCGGCGCTCATTCTTTCAGACTACAGAATCATCCTCTGCGCCATCCTCGATCCTGATGGCGCGATTGACGTCACTGACGAAGACGCGGCCATCACCACGCAGGCCCGTGTGGGCCTCGGACTTGAAGGCCTGTACAACCTCGTCCACGTATTGATCGTGGCAAACCACCTCAACTTTAACGTGTTTGACGAAGTCGGCGGCACCGTCAATCGGATTTGCCGCGCTGGTATGCACCTTACTGCGCCCAAAACCGCGCACTTCCGACACGCTCATGCCGGTAACGCCATCGATCCGATGCAGGGCTAGTGTTACCGCTTCCACCTTGTGGAGCTTGATGTAGGCTTTTATCTCTTGCATGTGACTATCTCCAGTTAGTGGCTTGCGCCGATATCAGCGGGCTTGTCGGCAAACCACTGATAGAGTGCGGGGAGGACAAGTAAGGTCAGCAGCGTGGCGGTTACCAGGCCGCCAACAACAACTGTTGCCAATGGCCGCTGCACCTCGCTGCCCGTACCACTGGCAAACAGCAGCGGGAACAGCCCCAGGGCGGTGGTTACTGCCGTCATGATGACGGCGCGCAGGCGTGAGCAGGCAGCTCTCACACTGGCTTCTGCAACGGGAACCCCGTCTCTGACCAACTCATTGAGATAACTGACCAGTACGAGGCCGTTTTCCAGCGCGATGCCAAACAAGGCGATGAAGCCCACGGATGCGGGCACCGACAAACTCTGGCCGCTCAACCACAATCCGACAATGCCGCCCACTAGGGCCAGCGGGATATTGAGCATGATCAGCAGGGCATTGCGCAGTGAATTGAAGTTCGCGTAGAGCATGAGGAACACTAGGCCTAGGGTGATCGGTACCACAATCATCAACCTTTTGTTGGCCTGTTGTTGAAGCTCGAACTGACCGCCCCACTTGAGAAAATAGCCAGGTGGCAAATCGACCTGCTCAGCAATGGCGGCATCGGCCTCGGCCACAAAGGAGCCTATATCCCGTTCACGTACATTGGTCTGAATGGTTATGAATCGCTGATTATTCTCACGCGTGATCTGCCGTGGGCCGACCACTTCCTCGATGTTGGCCAGCTCTTCCAGCGGGATGCGCTGGCCTGCGTCATTCTCGATGATCAGCTGCCGGATCACATCCGCTTCATCGCGTGATTTTTTCTCCAGGCGAACATAAATATCGAAGCGTCTGATTCCCTCAAACACCTGGCCGGCTTCACTGCCACCCACGGCAACGCTCAAGGTTTTCTGAACATCACTGACGTTGAGGCCATAGCGAGCAATCGCGTTGCGATTTAGGGTGATGCGCAGTTGCGGTGTGCCACCGATTTGGTCACGCTGAACATCCTGAGCACCGGGTACTGTGCGCATAACCTGCTCAATGGCCTGGGCTTGTTTGGCGAGCACGTCCAGATCATCACCAAACAGCTTGGCTGCAAGCTCTGCTTTGGTGCCTGTCAGCAGTTCATCCACCGCAGCGGCGATAGGCTGAGTGAAGTTGAACTTGGCGCCGGGAAAATTCTCGAACTTTTTGCTCATGGCTGCGTAAAGCCCGTCCAGGGATTCTGCGCTGACCCATTCCTCCTGTGGCTTGAGAGAGACGAAAATCTCCGCATTATTGACCGGGTCGGCATGAGCGCCGACCTCGCCACGACCAATGCGTGAGACCACCTGGGTTACCTCGGGAAACGCCTTCTTCAGCTGCCGTTCGAAGACGGTGATGGTGTCTTCGGCTTTCTCCAGAGAAATGGACGGTGCCATGGTGGCGCGGATCAGCAGGTCGCCTTCGTTCAGCCGTGGCACGAACTCCGACCCAAGAAACGGCGCCACTGCAATACCTACAGCCAACACCACTCCGGCCACAGTTACGGCGATCCAGCGACGGGCGACCATGAGTTGCACCATTGGCTGATAGCCTTTCATCAGAAAACTGATGATGTCCTTGCGCGGCTTATCATCTTGTTTCTGTGGGCGTTTCATCAGCAATAACGAGGTCACCGGTGCAACCACAAGGGCGAAAATCAGTGAACCGAGCATAGCCACCGCCACGGTATAGGCCAGCGGTCGGAACGTTGCCCCTTCCACGCCCTGTAGGGTAAACAAGGGCAGGAACACGATGATAATAATACTAATGGCGAAGAGGATCGGACGTGCAACAGCCTGACAGGCTCGTGCGACGATATGCAGACGGGATTCATCCGGCGAGGATTCGCGCAGCATGCGATCAACGTTTTCCACTACTACGACCGCCCCGTCCACCATCATGCCAATGGCAATGGCTATCCCGCCCAGTGACATCAGGTTTGCCGAAATGCCGAAGAACTTCATGGCAAGGAAGGTAAAGCCCACAGAAAAGGGTATGGAGAGCGCTACTACCAGGCTCGGGCGTAGCCCTCCCATAAAGGCCAGTAGGACCAGTGCTACCAGAATGATCCCTTGTAACAAGGCGTTGATTACGGTGCTTACGGCGGCTTTCACCAATGTAGCCTGATCATAGTACGGCTGGACCTCAATCCCTTTCGGGAGGTTGTCGTTGATCGTTGCCAGCTCCTTCTTGACTGCATTGATCACCTCGGAGGTGTTGCTGCCGATCAACTTCAATACCATGCCGACAACGACTTCACCGTTGCCATCCTTGGTGGTAAGTCCGCGTCGAATCTCGCCACCAATCTTGAGCTCGCCGAGCTGCTCCAGATAGACGGGCGTGCCGTCGATGGTTTTGACCACGATGTTGCGCAGTGAAGCCAGGTCCGTGGCGAGGCCCACGGACCGCACGATGTACTCCTCATCGTTCTTGACAATAAACTGGGCGCCGGCATTAGCGTTGTTCTCCTCGATGCGCTCCTTGATCTGCGGTAGCGATACGTCGTAACGAATCAAGGCGTCCGGGTCCACGCGGACCTGAAACTGTTTTACCTCGCCGCCAATGGAAAGTACTTCCGTGACTCCCTTGACTGTTTGCAGGTTGAACTTGACGATCCAATCCTGGATTTCACGCAGCTGGGTATTGTTGTATTCGCCGCTAGTATCTTCCAGTACATAAAACAGAATCTGCCCGAGGCCGGTGGTGATCGGCCCCATGACTGGTTCCCCAAAGCCGTCAGGAATTGACTCACGGGCAACTTGCAGACGCTCACCCACCAGCTGTCGAGCGAAATAAATATCGGTGCCGTCCTCGAAATAGATATTTACCACCGACAAACCGAAGTTAGAGACCGAACGTACGTGATCCAGTTTCGGCAAGCCATTCATGGCGCTTTCAACGGGGTAAGTGACGTATTTTTCGACTTCCTCCGGTGCCAGCCCTTCGGTTTCTACGAACACCTGCACCAGAGACGGTGAGATATCCGGGTAGGCGTCCACAGGCAGGGTGCGATAAGCGAAGTAACCGCCGATCAGTGTTGCCAGAGATAACACGACCACCAACAGCCGGTTCTCCAGCGCAAAACGGATGATGCTTTGCATGCTGTTCTCCTGTGTTAGTGGTTGTGACCTGATTCAAATTCGCTTTTCTGCAGCTCTGCTTTGAGCACAAAGCCGCCCCTGGAGACATATTTTTCACCCGCTTCCAGGCCTTTCAATATTTCTACCTGATCGCTGTCATTGCGGCCAAGCTTGACCGCTCGTGGTTGCCAGCGCTCCCCTTGTCGCACAAATACGGTGGGCTGGTTTTCGAAATCAATAACAGCGCTTCTGGGTACTACCACGGCTGCAGGGAATTTACCGACGGTAATGGTCGCCTCGACGAACATACCAGGCTTCCACTCTCGGTTTTTGTTGGTGAGAAAGATGCGAGCTAGGCCGGTACGCGTCCCTTCATCTACCAGCGGGGCAACATAATCGATACGGGCGTCGACCGGTGCTGGGCCGTGTGAGGTTGTGATGCGCACAGGTTGACCGGTTTTCACGCGCGGTATCTGTTTCGGATAAAGGGCAATGTCTACCCACAGAGTTGATAAATCCGCGACAACGAAAGCGGTGTCGTCAGGGGATAAATGTTCGCCCGTCGCCACGTGTCTTTTGATCACCACGCCGTCTATCAAGGATTTCAGCGAAAAACGCACCAGTGTTTCTGAGCTTTCTGCCGCCGCAAGGGTTTCTCCAGCCTTAATATTGTCACCAATATTGGCCCGTACCTTGGTGATTTTTGCCGCGAAACGGGGAGTGATGTGGGCAACGGCTTCCTCGTTGAGTCGCACTTCCCCAGGCAGGGATACTTGCTGGTGAATCACCCCGGCCTGGGCAGACGCAATTTCACCACCGAATTCACGTAACAGCTCGGCGCTAAATGTCAGCTCGGGCTCTTCACTTTTCCCGTGGTCCTCATGGCCATTTTCTGCTGCGCGGTCCGCTTCTTTGTGTGCGCCATGGTTATCCTTATCGTGTTGCTCTTCGTCGTGGCTTTCCTCGTGCTCCTCTTCGTGGCCATCCTGGTGATCATCAGGCGAGCCTGATTCGTGCTGAGCGTGTTGCTTTTTTTCTTCTTTTTCATGGTGTTCTGATGCATAGACGGTACTGGAGCTAGCCAGCAGTAGAGTTGCCATCAGATGTGGGATAATTTTCATTGTGCGGTCTCCTGTTCACCGGCGTTGGAGAGCGTCATGCCGGTGAGGCGTTCAATCTCGTTACGGTGCTGGTGGAAGCGAGCTGCTAGGGCAATGGCACGCTCTTCAAGGGCAACTTGCTCTTGCTGGGCACTAGTCAGATCAAGCAGGCTGTAGCGGCCGGCCCGGTAACCTTGCTCAATATCGCGATACAGTTGCCGGGCAAGGGGCAGGGCGGTGTCCTCGACCAGGGACAGTTCTTCGCGGATAAGCTTCAGGTTTCGGTAGAGGGCTTCCAGGGTGGCTTCCAGCTCAATGCGGCGTGCCTTCTTTTGTGCCTGGCTTTCTGCCAGTTCTGCCTGGGCCTGGGCAATGTTGCCGCGATTGGGATTCCGTAGGTTTAATGGCAGTGAAAATCCAGCGACCAGGGTGTTGTTGTCGCTGAGCCGATCATGGCGAGCCCCCAGGGTGACTTCGAGGTCGCGTCGGCCATTGGCTTGTGCCAGGCGTATCTGGGCTTCACGCAGGCGGGTTTCGTTGGCCAATCTCAGCAAGTCAGGGGCCTGCTCCAGTTGCGCCTTGATGTCTGCCAGTGGCGGAAGCGTGGGTAAGGGACGCAGGGCGGTAGTTGGCAGCAGGTCCGCGACTCCCGTTTCTCCCCAGAGTGCAGCCAGCTGCTGGCTGGCGGTATCGCGTTTGACCTGGGCGCGTTGCAGAGCAATGCTGGCTTGGCGGCTGGCCAGGGTCAGGCGGGTAAGATCGGATTGCGGGGCCGCACCCGCATTGACCCGGCGTCGTGCGGCCGCTTCTGATTGCCGCGCCAAAGCCAAGCTTCGTTCTGCCAGTGCAACCCTTTCCTGGGCTTCAGCCAGCATCACATAACGACGCACGGCTTCGCCAAGCACCTCAAGCCGGGCCTGATCATAAGCGAGTTGAGTGTTGTCCAGCGACAGGCTGGCCACTTGGGTACGTTGACGTCGTTTGCCACCAAGTTCGATCAACTGACTCAGTGCTACGGTTATTTCCGCGCCATTGATGCCATCAGCTGGCTCGTCACCGGCCAGGTTTTCCGCCTCCACAGACAGGGAGGGCTGTGGCATCAGACTGGCCTGCAATTTTTCGGCATCAGCAGCACGTAATCGATAGGGGAAGGTAGCGAGCCCTGGATTTTTTTCGAGGGTCTCTGCTATGACTTCTTGCAGGGAAATCCGTTGCCCTGTATTGGTTTCTGGCGGCTCTGTTGCCATGGCAGATTGCCATACCAGCACTGCCGCCATGGCTGCTGCCCACAGGCAGGCGCCGCGTAATCGGTAAAACATGGGATTCTCCCGTTCAGACTGTGTCGAGCGGCAATTGTCGCCGCAGAAAAGCGTCAGACGAGCGGTTGCTGATCGGGAGGGGGAACCGGGGGACGGTTATGGTTGGAAATCAGGCGAGTGCGATAATGGCTTTCCCAGTCTTTTTGAGCACCACTGGGATAGTGTGCAAAACCGACAACAGGCAGGTTCATCGGTGAATGGCTGTGGCAGCCGTGGTGGCTTTCGCAATCAACGTTGTCGGAGAGTGGGGGGTGTGTGCCTGCATCGTGGAAGGCGCCATGCTGGATGTCAGCCAGAGTGCTGTCGTGGACAGAATGATCAGCTTCCTCACCGACTACGACCACAGCATTCAACAACATGAAAAGCGCAAGCACCATTGCCGTTACAGCGCTTTTTGGAGTATGGCGATGACTGGACATGGCGCTCTGTATCCAATGTTGGCTTTTGAGCAAGGCTAAGTATGCTAACAAGTCAGGCACACCTGTCAACCTGCCAGCATTATGAAGACTCATGGCGAGCCTGGCGCAGTATGGAGAACGCGCTGTGAGTAAATAGGCTCGCCATCACCAAGGCAAGAATCAGATCCGGCCATGGAGAATTCAGCCAGGCCACCAAGCCTGCTGCGGCTATAACCCCTACATTACCGATGGCATCGTTGCGGGAACATAGCCAGACTGACCGGATATTAGCGTCGCCGTTGCGAAAGCGCATCAGCAGAAGGGCACTGGTCACATTGGCCGCCAGGGCGAGTAGAGCAATGCCTCCCATCCAGCCTGCCAGGGGGGGTGCAGCGTTACCAAAACTCAGCAGAGTAGTAACTAGGATTACCAGCCCCATGACCAACAGAGATGCGCCTTTGAGGGTAGCGGCTCGGGTACGCCAAAGTAATGGCTTGCCGATTACCCACAGGCTAAGGGCGTAAGTACCTGTATCTCCGGCAAAATCCAAGGCGTCGGCCTGTAACGCCTTTGAGCCGGAGAGGGCGCCCGTCACAATTTCCACCGCAAACATAACCGCATTGATGGCAATCACAGTCCACAGTACCCGGCGGTATTGCGGACTCTGGCCATCGAATTCAATCTCATTGTTGCAACAGCCGGGCATGGAAACACTCCTTGCGATCTTGCCAGTTCGGGTGCCAGTATAAAACCTACAATAGTTGCAGGTTCAACCATATGCTCACTATCGGGAAGCTTGCGGATGCCTCAGGTTGCACCGTTGGTCTGATTCGCCACTACGAAAAAGAAGGGTTGTTACCGCCGGTGGCACGTAGTGAAGGCAACCAGCGGCGATATATGCAGATCCACTTGCAGCGCTTGCTGTTCATTCGTCACGGACGAGAGCTGGGCTTCACCCTCACCGAGATTCGTGAACTGATCGTGCTGTCCAGTGAGCCCCAGGCGTCATGTCAGGCTGTCGATGAGCTGACCCGCGCCCACCTAGAGCAGGTGAAAAACCGAATAAAGCGATTGCATGCTATGCGTGACGAACTGGAAAGGATGCTTGGCCAGTGCCAAATTGGCAGGGTAGCGGATTGCCGAATCATCGAAACGCTTTCGGACCATGAGCTTTGTGATCATAGCCAGGCTCAGGCTGATCACCTTCCAGGCTACCGAACGTTGTCGATGGCTTCCAGCAGCGAGTAGCGACGCTGACGCCGATAAAGTGACTGACAGCGTGAATCAGGGGCTGATCAACTCAACCGCGTGTGGTGTCGGGTTCCTATTGGAGGCCGGGGTGTGGTTAAGCCTGCCGGATGCATTACGGTATCAGATCTCAATGCGGAAAAGTCAGACCAGTAGACCGAGGAATACAAAGCAAACAATTGTCAGCACAATGCTACAAGCTGCTATGGCAACTAGGAATCCCCAGCGATCCAACATTAAAGGAAACAGGACAAACATGGGGGGGCGGAATTGGTCCTACCCACAAAAAGTAGACACTGTTATGCGCACCTGCGCTCAAACTCTGCTGGACTGATGTTTCCAATCGCAGAGTGTCTCTGTTTGCGGTTATAAAAGATTTCTATGTATTCAAAGATACCGGATCGGACTGCTTCGATGGAAGCATATTGCTCCGCATAGATCAGCTCCACCTTGAGCCTGCTATAGAAAGACTCCATTACCGCATTATCCCAACAATTACCCTGGCGACTCATGCTCGGCAAACAGCCTCGTGAACGAACCAGATCGAGATATTTCACGGAACGGAACTGAACCCCACGATCAGAGTGAATTATCAGTCCGGGCTGGATATCCCGATTTGCGTACGCCATTGCAAGTGCATCCATCGCCAGCCTCTCTGTCATTGAGGTATCCAGCTTCCAGCCAACGATGGCACGAGAATAAAGATCCATTACCGTCGCAAGATAGAGCCAGCGCCCATTGACCCAGATATAGGTGATATCCGTCACCCATTTCTGATTTGGCCCCTCCGCCCGAAACCGACGACGCAACCGGTTCTCTTCCACATTGATCATCGTCGGGCTGGCTGGGCGATAGTGAAACCCCTTACCGTTGCGTGCCCGGATACCCCGCAACCGCATGATATTGGCTACAAAATTCTTCGAACATGGCAGACCCGCATCTGCCAATTCATCAGCAAGCCTGGGGGCGCCATAGCGGGCCTTGAACTCCGCAAACAGTTCAACAACCTTGCTCTCCACCTGTTCGCGCCGTAGCTGAGCAGCACAGGGCGGGCGCTTCAGCCACTTGTAGAACCCTGAGCGGGATACGTTCATGGCTCGGCACATCAACACGACGGAGTAATGTCCCAAATACTCGGCAATGACCGCGTACTTCACTCTTGGTGCTTCGCAAAGTACGCAGCAGCCTTTTTTAGGAATTCGTTCTCCTTACGCGCTTCATTGAGCTCGCGCTTGAGGCGTCGCACTTCCTCGGATTCGTGTTTGGAGTAATCGACACCGTCCAGGCTATTGAATTGCTTATCGGAAAGGCGAGAAAACTGGCGGCGCCAGTTATAGATCTGGCCGGGGTGCAAACCCAACTCCTTGGCAACCGATACCGCCGTATTCCCTGGTTGGTCGGATCGGCGGACGGCTTCTCTACGGAAGTCTTCCGTATATGCTTGCCGCTGTTTCTTGGCCATGACACACCTCCATTAGGGGCTACCCTAACTATAAAGGGTGTCTACTCTCTGTGGGTAACTCGGGAATTGCATGCCAGGAGGTGTGCCTAGAGCGGTTGTTGATTCTCTTCGTGCTAAAAAAAGAGGTAGAAGTCCTTAGCTGCTAATGACTAATAGCGTTACTAGGCTTGAAGGTGTGTGCAGGTGGGCTCCGTATTGTCCGCTAGATTCCATGGTGATCCGTCACGATCCAGAAACCAAGTGTAGGTTATGGTATAGCAAGTGACCCTTTTGGCAATGATGGCCAGTTAAATAAGCCTAAACACACCTGTGCATCATTGGCGTATGTTGGCTCAGGTCAGCGCTCACGCTTCCTCCAAGGAGATACTAAAAGTGAAAGCAGGCATGATATAGGGATTGGCAACAGGAATCATCGGGGCCAGGTTATGCGTGTGATTGATTAAGTCGACTGAGCGATGATTGTTCATCGAGTTTTGCTTGGATATTCGTGGTAAAAGTGATGTTTTCCCTGTGGAAAGGTCTCGCTGGTGCGAATTTATTGATGGTATTACCTGAAGAAACAGGGCAGTGAGCGTCTTGAATCGAAATTAGGAGGTTTTATGAAACGGAAAAATCTGTTTTTTGCATCGGCAATGATGCTGTTAATAGCAGGTTG
>Ga0208468_1000088_pt1 | contig 32789 bp, 27 predicted proteins | sample DeeseametaMP0960_FD_184198 | JGI IMG/M metagenome (GOLD analysis project Ga0208468, IMG submission 184198) | Marine microbial communities from the Deep Indian Ocean - MP0960 (SPAdes) | ecosystem: Environmental > Aquatic > Marine > Oceanic | place: East of Madagascar, South Indian Ocean... | reverse complement strand
CAGAGCTGCTCGCGAATCGCTGCCCCGATGCCAGTGGCACCGCCTGTCATTGCATAGACTGCCATGATGTTATTCCTATTATTTATTATTAGCCGCTGGCAATTAATTGACGCTTACTGCGTTCATACTTGCTCGCCGGCGTATTGACCGCAACCGCCAAGCGCTCGGCATGCCGGGCCCGTTCCATCTGCGTCGTATCGGCCTCGCCGTAGAGGGTGTTACGTTGACGAGCAACGCGCCCCATCGCCGCGATGCGCTGCTCCATTTCCTGAGGCGATGTCTCTTCGCCATGGCTAGCACCAGCGGCCCGGGTGATGGTTTCGTTCATCAGCGTCCCGCCGAGATCGTTAACCCCGGCATTCAAACAGGCCATAACCCCTTCCGCGCCCATTTTCACCCAGGACGCCTGAATATTGTCGATCAATCCATTAAAGACCAAGCGTGCGACCGCATGCATCAGCAGCGATTCGCGGAACGTTGGCCCGCGACGAGCGCGCCCTTTCAAATAGATTGGCGATTCTGCGGCGACAAAAGGCAGCGGCACGAATTCAGTAAAACCGCCTGTTTTCAGCTGTAACGCGCGTATTGCCAGCAGGTGATTGGCCCAGTGCTCGTAGCCGTCAACGTGGCCGAACATAATCGTTGCGGTTGTTGGCAGACCAACCCCATGAGCAACTTCCATGACCTGAAGCCACTGCTCGGTATTAATTTTATCGGGGCACAACACTGCCCTGACCCGGTCATCCAACACTTCGGCAGCGGTTCCAGGCAGACTGTGCAAACCCGCCTCCTTTAATTGCCGCAGGTAATCCTCCAGCGGCATACCCAGCGTCTGAGCACCCTGCCAGACTTCCAGTGGCGAGAAGGCGTGGATGTGCATTGCCGGCGCCGCCTCGCGCAGCGTCGCCAATATATCCAGATAGGTCTGCCCGGTATATTCAGGATGAATGCCACCCTGCATACACACTTCGGTGGCACCGCGCTGCCAGGCCTCTTTAGCGCGCCGGGCGATTTCGTCGGCACTCAGGTCATAGGGTCGGCCACGCAAATTCTCACTGAGCTTGCCCTTAGAGAAAGCGCAAAACTGGCACTTGAAATAACAGACATTGGTGTAATTGATGTTGCGATTGACAACATAACTAACGGTATCGCCGCAGCGCCGCTCGCGCAGGCGGTCCGCGGCTTGGCAAACGGCGGCAAAGTCTTCACCGCGCGCTTCAAACAAGCTGACAATATCTTGTTGAGTTAACCGCTGCTCGGCCTCTGCTCGCTGCAAAATATCGGCAACGGCGGCACTTGCAACAGGCCGGCGCTTAGCAAGTAATGCAAGCTCCGCCGCGGGCGCATCAGCGGCCTGCCCGGTCAGCCATTCGTCCACCCTCGGCAGGCCCTGGCCATCCACGCGACTAAGTAGGCGCGGCACCAATGCGGGGTCCAGCCAATGCTGCGCCCGTCGGACATAAGAGGGGTAGATTGTCAGGCGCTCGTGCAGGTATTTACCACTTAGCGCCGTTTCCTTGGCCAAGCGCTCCACATGTGGCCACGGCGCTTCGGGATTCACAAAGTCGGGCGTCACTGGCGACACGCCGCCCCAATCATTGATCCCGGCAGCAACGATCTGCGGCAGCACACCGGGGCTGAGGTTTGGTGGCGCTTGAATGCTCATTTCCGCCCCAAATATCAACCGAGCGACGGCGATCGTCCATAGCAAGTCATCGAGATCGGGCTCGGGTGCCGACGCCATTTTAGTGCCTTCCTTGGCGCGAAAATTCTGCACGATCACTTCTTGCAAATGGCCAAACTCGCTGTGAACGTCTCGCAGGGCAAGCAGAGAATCAATGCGCTCAGCACGGGTCTCGCCAATACCGATTAAGATGCCCGAGGTAAACGGCACCCTCGCTTGGCCAGCGCGGCGCAGGGTTTGCAATCGCGCCTCAGGCGTTTTATCGGGCGAACCGTAGTGAGGCATGCCCTTTTCACACAGGCGCTCCGATGCCGACTCCAACATAATGCCCATAGACGCAGAGACCGGGCGCAGCAGAGCGATCTCATCTTCGCTCATGCAGCCAGCATTGATATGCGGTAGAACCGATGTTTCCGCCAAGACCCGCCCCGCAACATGGGCGAGATATTCCAGGGTGCTTGCAAACCCCATCTCCGCGAGTGCTTCACGCGCGGCCTTATAACGCAGTTCAGGGCGCTCACCCAGGGTAAACAAGGCTTCTTTGCAACCCAGTTTTTCGGCCTGACGCACCTGCTCAATCACGTGCTCGACCGGCATATACGCCTGCTCGATACGCTTGGGAGTTTTGGCGAAGGTGCAGTAGTGGCAAACGTCGCGACACAACTGGGTAAGGGGAATAAAGACTTTGCGGGAATAACTCACACCGCTCCCGAAGCCCCGGTCTCGCAAAGTCGCTGCCGCTGTCGCCAGCGTGGCGGTATCTTCGCAGTGACTGAGTTGTCGAGCCTGCTCATCGCTGAGCGAGTCGTGCAAGGCCGTCTCTAGAAGGGCATCAATCGACATAGAATTCATCATCAGCTTCTCATTACTCGCGGCGGCTCAACCGCCGCACACTCACGAGGATTCATCTGCAATAAGCGGCGCGCAATACCACTTTCACTCAGGTAGCGCATCGTTTGCGGGGCGCGACTGGAGGTGCCGGCACTCACCAGCGCTAGCAGGTCCTCTCGGGTGTCGATATCGTTTGCCAGGCCAGGCGCGTGGAACACTTGAAGCGACAGATTGCGCGCCGCCGCCTCTGCGGTGTGGGCAGTTAAACTGCCCTCCCCATAGCGCAAGCGGATTCGGCTTGCTAAGGGCATCAACACAACATTACTGCCACCGCCGTGGCGATCCGTGGCGATAACCACTTGTTCGCTTGCCCCGCCTTGCACCGCAATAAGGTCACGCAGCTCAGCCGCGTTCAATAACGGCAAATCACCGTGCACAATCATGACGTGCTGCGGAGGCTTATCCAGGGAGGAGACTCGATCCAGGGTCGCCTCCAACACCGCATTCAAACCGCTGCCCAGCTGCGATTCCGGCCAGCAAAGTGCGTGAAAGTGCTCGGCAAGCAAATGCGCCGCTGGGTCGTCAGACACAATCAACAGCTGATCCACTTCATCGACCGCCGATAGCTGGGCCAATACATCTTCCACCATGTGCTGAAACAAGGCCCGCCGCTCAGATATGCTCAAACACCCGGACAAGCGCTGTTTCGCCTTAACAAAATCCTTCAGTGGAAGTATTAACCACATCGCCTACACCAATTCCTCAATCAACGACAGCGTCTCCTCGGCCAAACGCCGTTTGCTATCAAGAGTGGTCATCATACTTGGCACAGCTCGGCAGGCGACCCCCGTCTGGGCGATGTCATCGCACTGCTGAGCATCGGCACTGTCGATGATAAAGCCGTCCAGCAGGTCTCCGTAGTACTCAGCCACCGCCGCCGCCCTGCGGGGTATATCGAGCTCGTGCATCATTTTTGCAGCAGGGCCCTTCACCGCCGCACCGGACACAATCGGCGAAATAGCGACCACCGGCACGTTCACTTGCATAAGCGCCTCGCGACACCCCGGCAAGGATAGAATCGGGTCGACGCTCAGAAATGGGTTAGATGGACAAATAATGATGCCGCGCAAGGCAGGGTCGGCAAGTGCGGAGATAATCGCCGGGTTGAGCTGCGCCGTATCGAGCCCGTCGAAAACGACCTTCTCCACTCGGGGCTCACAGCGCTCGCGAACAAAATATTCCTGGAAGGCGAGTTCACCCATATCAGTAAACACTCGCGTTGCTACGCGCTGTTCGGTCATGGGCAGCAGCGCCGCGGGACAGCCCAGGCGCTCGCCCAACTGACGAGTGACATCCGTTAACGACTGCCCCGCCGCCAGCGCTTGACTGCGGTACAAATGCGTCGCCAAATCGCGATCGCCCAACTGGAACCACTGGCCGTCGTCGAGTCGACGCATCGCTTCCAGCGTTACCCAGCTTTCATCGCGTAATCCCCAGCCGCGCTGTTCGTCATTCAGGTCTGCCAGGGCGTAGAGATTGGAGTCGAGGTCGGGGCAAATTCGTAAGCCCCAGTAGTCGAAGTCATCGGCAGTATTCACCACCACTTGCAGCTGCGATGGTGACAGGCACTCGGCCAAGCCCCTCACTAATTTGGCACCGCCAACGCCCCCGCTCAGTGCGAGAAATTTTCCCGATGACATCGCCATTAGCGAAACATATCCCGGTCGCGGTCGCGCAATAAACCCTGCGAGCCCTCGTCAGAGGGGCGCAAGTTAGCACCGCGCAGCAGCACCACCGGACAGCCCTCATCGGCCTGCCCCATCAGGTAAGACGCCGCCGCAGCAAGCTCGTCGGCGACGGCAATTTCAGTGACTTCGAGAGTGCGGCCGAACAGGTCGGCATCGCCTATGCGGTTTTCAACAACCTCGAAGCCGGCAGTGCCGAGCGCAAAGCCCACCGTGCCATTGCGCCAGGCCCGCCCCGCACTGTCGTTAATGATCACCGCAATATTTGCCGAAAAACGTGCGTCCAGCGCCGCCTTTAAACGCCGCGCGCTGGCATCGGGGTCAATGGGTAACAGCAGCAACTGGGGGTCGTCTTCAGTATTGGGGATATTCGACTTGTCGATGCCAGCATTTGCGTGAACCACCCCGAGGCGATGCTCCACAATCACCACACCCGGACGCGCCCGCAGCACCTCCCGTGACTCCTGGAGCACGCATTCCATTTGCCGCGGGTCCTTGTCGCAGCGCTGCGCCAGTGCCAGCGCTTCTTCACTGGGTGAGACGTCAGACAAGCGAACATAGCGCCCTTCCGCCTTGGAGAAGATCTTCTGCGCAAGCACCAGCACATCGCCGTCTTGCAGGCTTAGCTGATTGCCGAGCAGCGAATCAGCCACCATGGCGCTCAAATCGTCTCCTGGCTCCACCAGCGGGAAATTCTGCAAGGCAACTAGCTGTAATTGCGAACTGGCCATCTGTGCAACTTACTCGTCGACACCCGTGAGTTTAATGCCCGCATGGCACTGGTATTGTTTGTTTATAAATATCAGCAGTGAGGTCATCGCCTCCACTGCCGCCGCGTTGGCGATACTGCCGGCGTGGAAACCGCGCAGCCCGGCGGCTTCAACCAGGTTAATAACCGTTGCCCGCGCCTCTTTATTGTTGCCGCAAACCAGGACATCACAATCGAGCTCGGAGCCCTCCTGCAGATGTACGGCCGCCACATTCTGAAAGGCCGACACCACCTTGACGTCGTCGCCGAGAATCTCCTGCGCGATCTGTCCAGCAGAGCCTTCCTCAGGCAGTTGCACCCGCGCTACTTTGGGCGGCACCAGGGGAACCGTCACATCGATCAGGATCTTGCCCTGCAGCGCGCCGCGCAGCGACTCCAGTGTGCTGCGGTGGTGGGCAAAAGGTACGGTCAATGCGGCAATATCTGCCGCCTCAGCCGCCGATTGATTATCCATCGCCTCGACTGCGACGGCGTCGACCCCGCGCTCATCCATCAATGCCTTGAGCTCAGCAACCGCTTGCTCGGCCTTCTCTTGGGTGCGAGAACCGATAATCACGCGGTAACCCGCCTGGGCCCAGCGTCTGGCTAAGCCTGTACCCAAATTACCGGTACCGCCTAAAATCGCAATTACTGCACTGTTGGACATATCACATACCTTTATCTTTATGTTGAAACTCACGACTGGACGCTATCGCCGACGAACACAGCGGCAGGCTCCCAGCACATCAAACCGATCGCCAGTATAACGTGGGCACTATAACTGGCACTGACAAAACAAGTCATTTACGCATAAAAATACGGTCATATTAAATCGTGGGCTAAAGCGATAAACTGTCGCCCAAAAATTTCGCGGCGATTATTGGCTCGCAAGAAGCCAAGCCGCCGCAAACACTAACATGACAGGGCACAAGGTAGGTAAAAAGGAATGCAAAACGCACTGGATTTTACGGGTAAAGTCGTCATCGTTACCGGCGGCGGGAAAGGTGTTGGCCGCGGTATCAGCGAACGGTTTTTGGCTGCCGGGGCAGACGTAGCGATCTGCGGTCGCAGTGAGCCCGACAGCCTACCCAGTGCTGAGGGTCGGGAAGCGTGGTTTAGCGCGCTGGATGTTCGCGACCCGGACGCTGTCCAGGCCTTTGTCGACAGCGTGAAAGAGAAGTTTGGTCGCATCGACGTGCTGATCAACAACGCTGGCGGCGCCCCCTATGCCGATGCGGCCACCGCCTCGCCACGGTTTTCTGAATCCATCGTGCGTCTCAATTTGCTCGCGCCACTTTTCTTTGCCCAGGCCTGCAATGCAGTGATGCAGCAGCAGGAAGGCGGCAGCATCGTCAATATTGCCTCAGTGAGCGCCCAGCGCCCGTCGCCGGGTACCGCCGCCTATGGCGCAGCGAAAGCCGGCCTGTTAAACCTGAGCAGCTCCCTTGCCGTGGAGTGGGCGCCCAAGGTGCGTAGCAACACGATTATTGCCGGCCTGATTCGCACCGAACAGTCCCATTTGCACTACGGCGACGAAGCCGGTATAGCGGCAGTGGGCGAAACGATCCCACTGGGACGAATGGCGGTTCCCAACGATATTGCCGAGGCCTGTTTATTCCTGGCCAGTGACATGGCCAGCTACGTGAGCGGTGCAGCGCTCACTGTGCACGGCGGCGGTGAAAAGCCCGCGTTTTTGGACGCCGCTAACGCCGACAACGAAAAATAAGTGATGCCTTGAATGGGGCCAGCAGACTGGCCCCTGCTTACAGCACGCGAACAATCTTCATGGTATTGGTGTGGTTATCCACGCCAACCTGGTCACCCATGGTCATAATGATCAAATCACCGGCATCGACATGGCCACCCGCTTTCAGCGTTTCAATACAGTCGTGCACCGCGGGCGACGGTCCTGCGCTGGATACCGCAAACACCCCGCGATAGAGGCTCACCCTGCGGCAGGTTGCGGCATTGCGACTAAACGCAAAAATCGGAATGCCCGAGGTCAGTCGCGACATTAACAACACCGTTCGCCCGGTTTCGGTTAAGGACACAATGGCCTTCACCCCAACTTGGTGGTTGGCGGCGAACACGGCACTCATTGCCAGGGTTTCTTCAACGGACTCAAAGCTGCGCTCGATCCGGTAACTGGATTTTCGCGCCGAGGGATAGCGCTCCGCCCCCATACAGTTTCTCGACATGGCCTTAACGGTTTCCAGCGGATACTGGCCCGCAGCCGTTTCGGCAGACAGCATCACCGCGTCGGTACCATCGAGCACCGCATTGGCGACATCAAACACCTCTGCGCGAGTGGGGATGGGGTTGCTGATCATCGATTCCATCATCTGGGTAGCAGTGATCACCGGCCGGTTGAGCACCCGCGCCCGCTTGATAATATGCTTCTGCAAGCCGATCAGGCTGGCGTCACCAATTTCAACCCCCAAGTCGCCACGTGCCACCATCACGCCATCGCAAGCGCGAATGAGCGCATCGAGGTGTTCGTCCTCGGCAACCGCTTCGGCGCGTTCAATCTTGCCGATGATCTGCGCGTGGCAACCCGCGCTTTGAAGCTTGTCCCGCGCATCATTGATATCAGCCGCACTGCTGGGAAAGGAAATGGCAATGAAATCCAGATCCATTTCCGCTGCGTGCTTGATATCGGCTAAGTCTTTCTCTGTCAGTGCCGGCGCCGAAAGGCCACCCCCCAGGCGATTGATTCCCTTTCGCGAGCGCAATATACCGATGCTCTCCGCTCGGCAATGCACCGCTTCGCCCTCCACACTTACCACTGATAATTGCAGCCGGCCGTCGTCGATAAGCAAGGTATCACCGGCCGCCACCGAACGGGCTAGCGGTTGGTAGTCGACCCCGATATGACGCTCATCGCCCTCGCCATCCGCTAAGCGAGTATCGAGAATTAGCTCGTCGCCCGGCGCGACATCAATGGCATCGACGGCAAGTGTGCGCAGACGGATTTTTGGCCCCTGTAGATCGCCAAGCACTGCGACGTAGCGGTCTTCTTCGGCAGAGATCTCCCGAATCATCTGACAGCGCGCCTTGTGCTCCTCGGCACTGCCATGGGAAAAATTTAAGCGGAACACGTTCACGCCCGCGGATATCATTGCTCGCAAAAGCGCTTCTGAATCGCAGGCGGGACCGACAGTGGCTACGATTTTGGTACGACGCATGGTGATCTCTTTACACTCCCTGAAACGGCTAAGTTGCCGCTCACCATGTTACACCGCCGATGATTGCGGTTCGACGTCAGTAGAGAATATTTCCGGCGCTACTCAAGCACCGATGCTTCGCGACCACCATAGACCGGACCAACAGCGGAGTCGTGGACACCCCCTCTCAGCAAAATAACCTCAACACGGCGGTTGCGCGCCCGCCCTTCCGCCGTACTGTTGGTATCTAAGGGTCGGGTATCGGCGTGCCCGGCTAAGCGGAAATGTTCGGCGGGCTGGCCACTGCGCTCTGCGATACTCTCCAGCACCGTTGCGGCTCGCGCGGAAGACAGGTCCCAGTTTGAGCGGAAGCGCGAAGTGCTGATTGGCAGATTATCGGTGTGACCGGCAATCACCACGTGGCCGCCAATATCCCCCACCAACTCCGCGATTTTATTGATCACCGGTTTAAAGTCATTGTTGAGCTCGGCACTGCCAGAGGGAAACGAGCCCATCTCCTTGATGCGGATCGTAATCACCCGCTCCCCGTCATCATCAACCTCCACAAAGCCATCGCGAATCTCGATATCCAAGTGGCGTTTTACCTTTTGCAAGTCAGCCTCCAACTCCTCTTTGCTAATCCGCTCGGATTCGTCAATTGCCATTTCAGCGTAGATGCGCATCTCATTGACGGCTTGTTGGCGAACTTGGTTTTCGACGGTTGGCGTTGGCCGACCGGGGCTAAAGTCCCGCGCGATAATACTGGTACCAATCGGTGGCTTAAAGGCGGGGACCTCCCGCTGAACCCCGAAGGCATCGCGCATAGAGCCCGACAGTTCCTTGAATTTCTGCTTGTCCATCTCGGAGAATGAGAACAACAGAACGAAAAAAGCCAGCAGCAAGGACATTAAGTCTGCAAAGGTTAGTACCCACGCAGGCGCTCCGGCCGCCGCTTTTTTCTCGGGAACGTCTTCCACTAGGCTTCCTCAGCCTTTTCTTCTTTATCGCGGGCATTGTCGGGCAGATAGGTCGACAGCAGTGATTCGAGCACCCGTGGATTCAAGCCCTCTTGTATGCCGTCAACCGCCTCCAGTATCAGGTGGCGATTGCGACGCTCTTCCTGAGTACGGAAATTCAGCTTGTCCGCCATTGGCAGCGCAACAGCATTTGCCAGCACAGCGCCATACAGGGTAGTAAGCAGCGCAACCGCCATCGCCGGGCCGATCGCCTTAGGATCAGACATATTGGACATCATCTGCACCAAGCCGACGAGGGTACCAATCATGCCCATTGCCGGCGCGGAGTCCCCGAAGCCACGGAAGACCGCCTCACCCATTTCCTGACGCTCGATCGTCAGATTGATTTCTTTGTTTAATAAGCGCTTAACAAAGGCGGGGTCGTGACCGTCAATGGCCATCTGCACACCTTTATTGAGGAATTCATTGGTAATTTCCTGCGACTCCAGACCCAGCAGCCCCTCTTTGCGCGCGATACCCGCCAGTTCAACGCACTCGTTAATTAGCTGTGATGAGCTGGTTGGCTTGTGAAAGAAGGCGCGCGAGGCAACCTTGAAGGCGCCCAGGGTTTGATCCAGCGGAAATTTCACCAGATTGGCAAATGTTCCGCCGCCCACTACGATCAACAGGCTGGGGATATCGACGAAGCCACCGGCACTGCCGCCAAAAACAATGGCCGCAATAATCACGCCCAATGCGCCAAACATTCCCAGCAGGGTTGCTATATCCAAGATATTTCTCCGCTATACAGACTCTGCCAATTCGACCTGACAGCTGGCCCCTTAATGCATATATCGGCGGCAGCCAGAAGACCTTTAGAGGTTTTGCACAGCTTGCGACTGCAGGCGGAGATTTTCTATACGGGTTTGCCCTTGCCAAATTAAGGGCCAGAAAGCAGAAAGCCCGGCGAATGCCGGGCTTATCGGTAGGAGTAAAACTTTGCGACGCTTAAATGAAGAAGTCGCCGTTTTCCATACCCAGAGCAACGCCGCCGAAGTTACGGCCAAAGCCGGTGGGGTTGTTAGCAACGTGGGCACGGGCGGTGTGCACATCACGGAAACGCTGCTGAATTTCACTGTTATTAAATACCGAGTGACCACCGGCCACTTCAAACAGTGAATCGACAATATCGATGCTCTTGCTGATAACCAGAGACGCCTGGTAGCGATAGCGAACACGGTCTTCCAGAGGAATCTCTTCGCCGCGCTCAAGTTGCGCCAACATCACATCGAAGTTACGGAAGAGAATGGTCTCCATCTCGTCGATACCGTTTAGGGCCGCCGCAATACGCTCTACCACCTGGGTATCGCCCGCGAGTTTAGTGGGGTCACCACTGGCTTTGTTCAACACCGCGTGCTTGTAGAGTTCCACAGTCGCCTTACAGGCACCGATAGCCGGGGTCGAGACGACGCGAATAAAGCTCTGCGCCCAAGGCAGGCGGTATAAGAGCGCGTCGTTCACAGCCAAACCGGGGTTTGTTCCCGCGAAGCCGTCGCTTTGCTTGTGGGTCATGTAGTCGGGCACGAATACGTCGTCTACCACGATGTCGTTGCTGCCGGTGCCTTCCAAGCCCATCGACTGCCAAGTATCGATAATTTCGTAGTCGCTGCGCGGCACCAAGAAAGTACGGTAGCCCTCGCCCGGTACGATTGCGCCCAGCAGCACCCAGGTGCAGTGGTCACTACCACTTGACCAGCCCCAACGACCGCTGAGTTTAAAACCGCCTTCGGTGGGTGTCACTTTACCCATTGGCGCATAGGAGGAAGAAATACGTGTATGGATCGAATCGTTCCACACGGCCTGCTGCGCGCGGTCATCCATCATCGCCAGCTGCACGGCGTGAACCGCGATAATGCCACTGGCCCATGCCGTCGACATACACGCCTCGGCGATGGCGATTTGCAGTTTAAAGAATTCTTGCGGTTTCATTTCCAAGCCGCCGTAGCGCTTGGGCTGCAGGCTCAGGAAAAAGCCCGCATCTTGCAGGGCATCAATCGAGGCCTGAGGCACTTTACGTTCTTGGCGCGTTTGCGGTGCACGCTCACGAAATACTGGCTGCAATTCTTTGATTGCAGCCATCATGGTTTCAAAATTCATCACCGCTCTCCTGTTGTATTCTGTCTTTGGTCTTATGATTTACCGCCCACTACCCCATTACGCGGTGCAGCGGGCAAAGGATTTTGCCGGGCTTTAGGCGTCAGGCATGTTGAATTTGTGCCCCCAGAGGCTGGGCAGCGAGGTCACGGTTGGTGTGAAATCGTCCCAATCCACCTGCAAACCACCGGTGCCAAACTCCATAGCGAAGCCAGTTGGCGTTGCCATGTAGAACGACAGCATCCGGTCATTGGTATGGCGCCCCAGGGTCGAAACAATGGGAATTCCCGCGGCTTCAACACGATCCAGGCAGTAACCCACTTCATCGGTGTCTTTCACTTCCAGCATAAGGTGAACACAACCCACCGGGTTGCTGCTGTCTTCGTATAGCGCAAGACTGTGGTGACGCGGGTTGTTCACGTGCATAAAGTTCAAGCCCTGACCGGGGTCATTGGGATCTGGCGAGAAGTGAAAGTGCATGTAGTCACTGTCACCAAAGCCCAGCACGTCTTTGTAGAACGTGTGCGTTTCGCTGAGCTTCGCTGCCGGCAGCACGGCATGCCCCAGGCCCATGTCGCCATTGAAACCCGTTTCAAAGCCACTGATACCCAGTGGTGAAACAAATTTGGCAAAGTCCAGTTCGCCGCCCCAATAGAGTTCCAGCTCGTTACCCGAGGGGTCTTTCAGTACGATCAATTCGCGCACGCGCCGCGCCTTGGCATCGTCGCTGCTACCCTCTTCAAAGGCGACTCCCGCCTCGGTCAAGCGCTGCTTGGCATCGGCAAAGTCTTGCGCATCACGCAGTTCCCAGCCGCAGCGGCTCAGTCGCTCCGCGTCACCTTTGACAATGGCAAAGCGAAACGGACGCTCATCTATTTTCAAGTAAACATTGCCGTCGTCCGGCATATTCGGCGCAGGCATCAGGCCGAGAATGTCCCGACCGTACTCCAACCACTTCGACGGCTCTGCCGACTCGATTACGACGTAGCCTAAACTGCGTACATCCATGCGTTTATCCTGTGTTATCGATTATTAAATTCGCTGCACAATGCCATTAGCCATTGCGAATGGCGTAATCCACTGTGTACTCACGGCGCTCGTTAAAGACCTCAGGCACATCCGCACGATCCACGTAGAACTGGTTGTACCACTGACGCAGGCGATTGATTGGGCCGTCGCCGTCACACAATACCGGGTTATCAACGCGGGTTTTGGTGTGCCAGATATGTACATCCTGGAAGAACGCCGTCCGGTTCTGCTCCGTGTACTGACGTGCCATCTCGTTGTTCTGCTCGTCACTCATACCCGGGATTTTCTTAACCGCGACACCAAACCGCAGGTCAAAGCTATTTTGGTCGATGGGAACATGGGTCACCAGCAAGCGCGACTCCACGTCCATACCCTCTACCTGGCCGGTCATGTACGTGTTCATGTATGCCGGACCGAAGTATTTGGCACTGGAGGTTAGCTCGCCATCTTCCGCCAACAGCTCGCTGCCGCCGACCAAGACTTGTTCATAGGTATGCTTGTGAACAATGTTCTTGAACTCTTTGATAGGCGCGCCGTGAATCGGCCCAAAATGCGCCACATCTGCCATGTTATCCACCAGCTCGCGGCTGTTGGTATTGATGGTCATCAAATCCATTTGCCAGATCGTCCAGTCCGGGCTGAACAGGTCATCGATGCGCGGCGGGCGCTGGTCTTCTATGGGAGGCAGACCCTCTGGGTCGTACCACATGAATAACAGGTGATTCTCTTCCAGCGTTGGATAGCTGCGGATAACCGCTTTCGGGGGAATGCGCTTGGCGTAGGGGATCTCATCGCACACACCATCGGCGCCCCAGCGCCAGGAGTGGAATGGGCAACGAATGGAGTTACCCTCCACGCAGCCTTCACTCAAGTCTGCCCCCATGTGAGGGCAGTAGCCGTCGAGAATATGGACTTGACCATCTTCCCCGCGATACGCAACCATGCGGGTGCCAAAGTAGTTTAGCTTGACCGGCTTTTCATCGTATTCGCTGGCCAACCCCAAACAATACCATCCCCGCCCATAGCGGTCTGGCAATTCCTTAGCTTCGATAATATGGGGCTGACGCGGTGCCTGCGCGGGCTCGCTCATTTTTCTCTCCTCGGTTATTCGGCAGACCCTCTGGCCGGGGCCCTGCTATCACGGTGAAAATTCTCACACAGCCAAGGCAAGCCTTCTATAATCCGTTTAGACGACCAAAAAAATATCACAACACACTGTTTTTATTAGATTTTTCTCCATTTTTCAGTATTGTTTAACCACCGTTTAACAACGCCACAAGATGGTGCATCAGGCTAGGTTAAAACCCTTACTGGAATTCTCGCCCGACGCGCTACAATATTGCCATTCTGTTTCTGTGCAGCGGGAATCTCTGATGAAAGCGCCCGGAAAACCCCACAACGAAGAGAAGCGTTTGGCCGCGCTCTCATTGCTCAATATCCTCGACACACCAGCGGAAGAACGCTTTGATCGCCTGACCCGACTGGCGTGCAAAATGCTTAACACCCCCGCTGCTCTGGTCAGCCTGGTCGCCGACGACCGACAGTGGTTCAAATCCAGCGCCGGACTCGAGGGCGTCGAGGAAACACCCCGCGATATTTCGTTTTGTGGTCACACCATTTTGCAAGATGGCGTGTTCATCGTTAACGACACCCTCAAAGACGAGCGCTTTGTCGATAACCCGCTGGTGGTACACGCACCCAATATCCGCTTTTATGCCGCCTTCCCCCTGTACGCGGTAACTGGCGAGCGGCTGGGCGCTTTCTGCGTCGTCGATCAACAGCCTCGGGACTTGTCCAGCGATGAAATTGAAACCCTCGAGGACCTTGCCCGAATTGCCGAGCGCGAACTTTGCGCAAGCTACCTGGCGACAACGGATGAAACGACCGGGCTGTGCAACCGCTCGGGGTTTGAATTGCTCGCTGATAAACTGATGCACGCCTGTGCCCGCAGCGACGTGCCGATCAGCGCTGTCTTTTTCCGCCTAACCGCCCCCATCGACGGTGAGGACGGCACGCTGACACCCGACGTCATTTCCCTGTTTTCGCAAAAACTGGCTGCGGCCTGTCGCGAAGCGGACTTGGTTGCTCGCATCGACGATCAGCACTTTGGCTGCCTTCTCAACGATTGCCCCTACGAACAGGTGGCGCACTTCATGCGACGCATCGAACACGATGTGGAGCAACTGAATCGCGAACAACTCGATAAACCCATGGCGATGCAAAGCAGTTGGCTTGCCTATAATCCGGTCGCCCATCACTCTGTGGGTACGCTGGTGCAACAGGGCACAGAGTTGCTGGACGTCGCGTAGGCCCGCTGAACCAGACTCCTCTTGGCCGCGTAGCGTCCACTTCAGTGGCGATCCTTACCGCGTTGCCTATGCGCCTATGGCCGCCAATAAGCGCAAGAATCAGCTCGACCGGTACGATAGAAGCGTTATGCTTGTCTCAAGCTCGCATAAAGGAAACCCATCGTGCCCTCCGACTACCAGCGCATTGAACACGCTCTTCATATTTTGGACAGCCAGCAGGGCATGCTCAGCCTGGACGATCTTGCCGACAAATTGGACATTAGCGCCGGACATTTTCAGCGCATGTTTAGCCGCTGGGTTGGCATTAGCCCTAAGCGCTTTTCTCAGCTCATCACCGTTGAGCGGGCAAAACAGCTGCTATCTGCCGGCCAACCTCTACTGAATGTCAGCGAGGATTTGTCGTTAAGCAGCAGCTCTCGGCTCTACGACCACTTTATTCGAATCGAAGCAATGACACCGGGAGACTATCGCTCGCGCGGTGAGAACCTGCGCATTCGCTGGGGAAACGGCGACTCGCCTTTCGGCGAGGTGTTTATCGCACAGACTCAGCGCGGCATCTGTGCGCTTGCCTTCGGGGATGGGTGCGAGGAGCTGATGGCGATGCAACAGCGCTGGCCAGCGGCACAGTTCTCAGAGGAGCATAAAGACTCTCAGGAACTGCTGCGTCGCGCATTCAGTCACAGCCATGGTGAGCCGCTTTCGCTACATCTGCTAGCCAGTGATTTTCAGTTGCAGGTGTGGCGGGCGCTGCTGGCGATCCGGCCTGGACAGTTGAGTACCTATGGCCAGCTGGGGCAGCGCATCGGTCAAGCCAAAGCCGCTCGCGCGGTTGGCCGCGCCGTTGGCAGCAACCCCGTCGCCCTGCTCATTCCCTGCCACCGCGTGGTCAGGCAGACCGGCGCGCTCGGCGGCTATCGCTGGGGTGTCACGCGCAAACGCGCAATCCTGCTGCACGAAGCAGCCTGTAACGGCATTACGAGAGAGGATGGCAGCGACGATCGCCGGCAATAATCAGCGCCCAGACAAGGGCGTTCTGTGCAGGCCCATCGGGCCGTTTACTTTGTTAGATTTGATTGTGGCCAACGAGATTGATCACCCCTGCAGCAATGAGTGCAACGGCAGCGATAATGTCTGCGATGACGACCTTGCGAACGGGCTCATTGTAACCGCCAACCGACCACGCAATAGCGATGAAGGACACAACGCTGACTAAGCCTGCGACGATGGCCAATGTTTGCAGCCATGGCTGGAAAGCGGCGTACACTAAAAAAAGGCCAAGAAGTCCAAACAAAATGGCTCGGTGACGCATCAGGATTTCGATATTGGGCTCACTCAGGGCAATGCCATACAAAGCGGCAAGGCGATCCGCGCCCAACACCCCGGCAACGGGCAGGAGATGAATAATGCCTACGAGCACCAGCAGGCCTGTGGCAACTTTCTCCATCTTTGCCCCTCTTTCTTGAATTGAACCGCAGGTTTAATCTGCCAGCTGAGCGACGCTCTTTAAAATCAGGCGCACCAGCAAGGTCTGCCGACTAACGCCGGTTTTGGAGAAAATTGAGCGCAAATGGGTGCGTGCGGTGTTGCGGCTCATGCCCAGCGCTTCCGACGCTTCATCCAGACTCAAGCCATCCGCCAGCAATAACGACAGCTGCGCCTCAGTTGGGGTAAAGCCGAACAGCTGGATGATGATATTGACCGGCGCCTCTGCCCCATATTCCGGATCGCTAATAAAAATTGCCACCGTCGGTACAGACTGCCCCTCCGACCATTCGGTCAATGGCACGGGGCGAACAATCACCCCCAGGTCGGCGAAGTCGCCGTCGCGGGGAACCCGCATCGCCTCAACCACTGCGGGCTCGTGCTGATCCCGGTGATCAAGAATGCGGTTAATCAGCCCCTGCAACTTCTTGGTTGTGGCCTGATCACCCAGCATCAGATAGCCGTCTTCGATCTTCACCTCAGGCTCACGTGCGACCAGATTTTTCGCCATTTTGTTGCAGTTTAGCAAGCGGCCATTTTCATCGAGGATGATCGTCGCCAGCGATAGGCTCTCCACCGCACCAGCGTAGAGGTCGCGCTCTGACTCAATAATATTCAGCCGTACATGCAGGCGCAGGGCTCTTTCCAAATGGGGCATCAGCGCGTGAATCAAGTCCCTGTCGTGCTGATCAAAAACCGGCGCAGACTCACTGCGCGCCACGCGCAAGCCGGCATTCATTTCACCCGGAACATGGATATCGACACCGAGGGTATCGTAGAGCCCGCAGGGCTTCATACACATCAGATACAGCTCGCTGGTCAACCAGTCATCTACAGACACCAGCTCCATCAAGCTTTTGACCTCGCCCGGCTTAAGCGACAGGAAGGGATCCATAGCAAATAGCCGTTTTTGGTACTGATCCATCCCCTCTACGGTGCTGCCACCCAGCACCCGCAGCACGCCGCGGCCCTGCTCCGACGGGGGGTTTAACACCAGCGTGACCGACACCGCCTGCATGACCTGAGACAACTCAGACAAGAAGCCTTCCCAGGGTTCCTCTTCCAACGGCCCTTGATAAACACTAGCCAGGAGGCGGTCAAACTTTGGATCGATCAACATCGTAACGTCTGTATGCCTTGTTATTTTTTACATGCAGTGAGTATAACCGAGATGGGTATGCGATACAGGCCTTTAACACCTGACCGCTGCTGCGCGAACGCCGCACTTACCTGGAACGAACAGCCAGACACGAAAACGGCCCCAGCTGGGGCCGTTTCATCTTGCCGGACCGGCGTCTGGCGATCAGGGCTTAGAGCAAGCCGCGTTCCTTAGCCATGTCGAGTGCCAAGTCTTCAATCATATCTTCCTGTCCACCAACGGTGCGGCGGCGGCCAAGCTCAACCAGTATATCTCGAGCCGACACGCCGTACTTCGCTTCGGCGCGTTTCGCGAACAACAAGAAAGATGAGTATACGCCCGCGTAGCCCAGAGTCAGGGAGTCCCGGTCGATACGGATGGGATGATCCATAATGGGAGTCACGCGGTCTTCGGCGACATCCATAATTTTATACAGATCAATACCGTGATCCGCGCCCATACGATCAAGCACAGCCACCAATACCTCCAGCGGCGTATTGCCTGCACCGGCGCCCAGACCGGCCACAGAGCCATCGATACGGTTAGCACCGTGCTCGATTGCCACCAGCGAGTTCGTGACGCCCAGGCTCAGGTTGTGGTGAGCGTGGAAGCCCAGCTCGGTTTCTGGCTTCAGCTCGCTGCGCAACAGCGCAATGCGCTCTTGCACCTGATCGGGCAGCATATAGCCAGCTGAATCGGTGCAGTAAATACAGTTGGCACCGTATGACTCCATCAATTTGGCTTGCTCGACGATTTCCTCAGCGCCGATCATATGGGTCATCATCAAGAAGCCCACGGTATCCAAGCCCATCTCACTGGCCATGCCAATGTGCTGCTCTGATACATCCGCTTCGGTGCAATGAGTCGCCACGCGGATGGTTGACACACCGAGATCAGCGGCCATTTTCAAATGGTCGACCGTACCAATGCCGGGCAGCAACAGCGCCGAAATTTTTGCATTCTTAACCGCACCGATTACGGCCTTCAGGTATTCTTCATCGCTATGCGCGGGGAAACCATAGTTAACCGAACTACCACCCAAACCGTCACCGTGAGTCACTTCGATCAGTGGCATGCCCGCCTCATCGAGGCCACTGGCAATGCTGACCATTTCATCTAGAGAAATCTGGTGACGCTTAGCGTGCATACCATCGCGCAAACACATGTCGTGCAGAACGACTTTCTTACCTTGAATATCCATGACTATCCCCTCAGGCGGCCGATGGTGAAAAACGGCCTGCCAGAATCTCTTCGGCAAACATCTCTGCGGTGCGCAGGCCCGCGGCGGTCATAATATCGAGGTTACCCGCATACTTGGGCAGGAAGTCCCCGAGCCCCTCTACTTCCATAAACATGGAAACGCGATTGCCATCGAAAACGGGACCATTTTTCAAACGGTAACCCGGCACGTATTTTTGAACCTCGGCAACCATGTCATCCACCGATTTGCGAATCGCCTCTTGATCCGGCTCGTCGTCCGTCAAACAGTGAATGGTGTCGCGCATAATCAGCGGTGGCTCTGCCGGGTTAATCACGATAATCGCCTTACCCTGACGAGCGCCGCCCACTTTCTCTACCGCGCCCGCCGTTGTGCGGGTGAATTCGTCGATATTTTTACGTGTGCCGGGCCCCACTGACTTGGAGCTTACCGTGGCAACAATTTCGCCGTAGCTCACCGACTGCACGCGCGACACGGCTGCCACCATTGGAATGGTTGCCTGTCCGCCACAGGTCACCATATTCACATTCATGCACTTTTCGGCCACTGCATCGCTGAGGTTGACCGGTGGGATACAAAATGGGCCGATCGCCGCCGGCGTCAGATCGATCATCAACGCACCCTGCTCGTTCACTTTGCGCGAGTTCTCGGCGTGAACATAGGCTGAGGTTGCATCAAAACAGATTTGCACACCGTCCTCACGCATGGTCGGCAACATACCATCCACGCCTTCCGAGGTGACCTTCATACCCATTTCTTTGGCGCGGGCCAAGCCGGGTGATTCGGGGTCAACACCGACCATCCAAACGGGTTCAATCAGCTCCGAGCGCATTGCCTTCATCAGCAGGTCGGTCCCAATATTGCCCGGCCCGATGATGGCCGCGCGAATTTTTTCAGCCATAAGATTTCTCACTGTCAGTAGAGCACCGCTATGTGCTCCGAATAGGTAGATGTTGTTGTTCTAGATCTAGCAATTAGACGAAATGCACTTCTGCATCGCCGATGCCTTCCAGCTCCATGCGCAGGCTGTCACCTGCTTGCACCGGCTCCAGCGGTACCAGGGAACCAGAGAGAATCACCTCTCCCGCTTTGAACGGAATACCGAAGCGCCCCAGCGTATTTGCCAGCCACGCCACCGCGGTTAGTGGGTTACCCTGTACCGCACTGCCCAAGCCTTCACTGAGAATTTCACCGTTTTTCCATACGCGAATTTTCAATGCGGGCAGGTCGAAGTCTTTGGGGGCTGCCTCTTGCTCACCCAGCACGTAAACACCGCAGGAGGCGTTGTCCGCCACGGTGTCCTGAATGGCAATTTTCCAATTGTCGATACGCGAATCAACAATCTCAAAACAGGGCATAATGGCGTCGGTTGCGGCCAATACATCCGCCTCAGTAACGCCGGGGCCTTGCAGGTCTTTCTTCAACCGAAAACCGATCTCCGCCTCGGCACGGGGGGAAATCAAATGACCGGCTACCGGCACTTTTGCGCCATTGGCAAAGGTCATGGCGTCGGTTAAAAAGCCAAAGTCCGGCTGGTGTACGCCGAGCATTTCCTGCACCACTTTACTGGTAACACCGATTTTTTTTCCGACCACCTTCTCCCCGTCTTCTTGACGGCGGTTAAGCATGCGCAGGGAGATGTAGTAGGCATCGTCAATGGTAATGTCCGGCTCACGTTCGGTCAGCGGGGCAATGCTTTGCTGGCTGCGCAGGGCGTTGTAGAGCTCATCACCCAATGCATTGATCTTGGCGCTATCCATAATTTATCCGTTCTGCAAAAAGTCGAGGGTTTGGCGATTGAAAAGCTCGCGGTGCTCAACCATTACCCAATGCCCGCAGCGAGACACCAACGTAAGGCGAATATCAGCGATGCCTTTCGCCAATTTCATAATGCCGGTCTCGGGCATCATTTGCTCATTGACGCCCCAGAACGCCAGGGTTGGGCAGGTGATTTCACCCAGCCTCTCTGTCATATCGGGCACCGTCATAGTGGTGATAACCTGGCTGTTCTGTTGCTGAAAAATTCCCCAGCGCTCGTTGACCAACTGCTCGTCGACCACGGCATCATCAAACACCAGGCCGCGACGAATAAAGTCTTCCAAGCGCTCTGGCGCCATCGGCCCAGAGGTAAAAACCTCTTTCATAATCTGCATGCCGGGCATATGAAAGTAGTCGGCCTGTTGCTCTATCCCGCCGGGCGCCATCAGCACCAGCTTACTAACCCGCTCTGGGTAGTCGAGGGTGTATTTCAGCGCAATGGCCCCACCCAAGGAGTTACCGATCAGGCAGTATTGCTCCACGCCAATGTGGCGCAGCGTTTGGTGAACACACTCGACGAAAAAGTCCAGCGGGTAGTCAACGTCATCAGGCTTATCGGAATACCCATAACCTATCAGGTCGGGCACCACCACTCGGAAGCCCTGCTCAACAAACCACGGGTAGTTGTATTTGAAGTTGCTGTGTCCACTGGCGCCGCTGCCGCTGCCGTGCAGAAATACCACGACAGGCCCGTCACCCTGATCCAGGTAGTGAATGCGGTGGCCATTGTCGAGGGTGACATACTGCCCCTCGGGTAATCCCGCTACGATTTGACTCATGGCTGCCCGCCCCCAGGTAAACAGAAAAACATGATGTGCCCGAGCAGGCGCAGAGAAAGCGCCTGCCGAGAGCTATTTTTGTGGTGTAAATTTTATAGAAGGGCCTTCGAGACACTAATCCCCCAAACGGATGACAGCTTTTTCCGGCTCACTCCACGATCGCGTCATTAAACTTGGGGGGCTTACCCAACATGGCGCGCGGCGACGGGGGCAGCTTGCCGTCAATGTCCACCAGCCCGTATTCCTCGGCCAGTTCTGCCGCGTAGAAGACCTTGCCACTGCGCGACATCAATGCTGTATCGCGGTACAGCGCGTCTATCACCAAACCGGGAAACTCAGGCGATTCGGCCGCCGCCACCGCATCGGCGTAGAGTTCGGGTTGCGCGTCGAAGACCCGCATACTGCGCTCGGTTTTCAGCAACCCCATCCACAGCGACACAACGGCGACGCCATGTGAGCGAAAATCCACGGCCATGTCATGGGCCATTTTATCCACACCCGCCTTCCCGGCACCGTAGGCCGGACCGTGCATATAGCAGCGCCCTCCCGCTGAGGAGGTATTCACCACCAGCCCTTTTGCGCTCTTTAGCAGCAGTGGCGCCGCGTAGTACGACGACACATAACTAGAGCGCAGCCCAACATTGAGAATATCCTGCAACGCCAGCGGCTTTTCCCAAAACGGCCCCGGCAGGGTCAAGCCCTCGGGCACCAGCAAGGCATTGTTGACGAGAATATCCAAACGCCCCTGCTCGGCTTCAATCACAGCCAGCGCTTTGCGCACCTGCTCATCGTCCCGGTGGTCACAAATTAAGGGGATGGCCTTTGCACCTCTCTCCTCTATGGCTTCGACAGTGGCATAGACAGTGCCCGGCAAGGCCGCATCGCCCTCGGACTGAGTGCGGCCAGTCACGTAGATTGTCGACCCCGGCTTGGCCAGCGCCAGCGCAATGCCTTTGCCCGCGCCGCGACTGGCGCCAGTAACGAGAATGATGCGTTTATCCTGCTTCACAATGGATTCCTATTATTGTGTCTACCAACGGCCGCATAGGCTGACAGACCGCGGCTGCAGATGCATCCTCCGAAATGACTAGAGCGGGCGTGTCACAGCAGCAGCCGCCGAATATCGGCGAGCATTTGCGCCAGTTCGGTAAAGAACTTGCCGGCATCCGCGCCGTTTATCACCCGGTGGTCATATGACAGGGACAGCGGCAGCATTTTGCGCGGCTGGAAACTATCACCATCCCAAACGGGTTTTACGGCCAGCTTGGAAACCCCCAGGATCGCGACTTCCGGCGCATTGATAATGGGAGTAAAACCAGTACCGCCGATATTGCCCAGGCTGGAAATGGTGAAGCAGCCGCCCTGCATTTCCGCAGGCTTAAGCTTCCGCTCTCGGGCTTTCTTGGCCAGCTCAGCGGTTTCTTCTGCCAGCTCCCAAAGCGACTTTTTATCGACATCGCGAATCACCGGCACAACAAGCCCTGCTGGCGTGTCCACGGCCATACCAATATGAACATAGTGCTTGTAGACAATGCTCTCACCATCGGCACTGAGGGAGGCGTTGAACTTGGCATTGCCGCGCAACGCAGCCGCCGCCGCTTTTAACAAAAAGGGCAGAGGCGTTAACTTCACACCGCGCTGCTCAGCCTCTTTTTTCATCTCGCGACGGAAGTCCTCAAGCTCAGTGATATCTGCATCATCAAACTGCGTCACATGAGGAAGATTCAACCAACTGCGGTGCATATTGGCCGCGGTCAGTTTATCCAGCTTGCTTAAGGGCTGAATATCCACCTCGCCAAACTTGGCAAAATCCACATCAGGAATCGGCGCAATGCCGCCGCCAGCTGCCGCTGCGGGCGCTTTCGCCAACTGCTTAACATAGGCATGCAGGTCTTCCTTAACGATGCGCTTGCGCGGGCCGCTGCCGGACACTTTGCTCAGATCAATACCAAACTCGCGCGCCAATTTACGCACCGCGGGGCCAGCATATACTTGCTCCCCTGGCGCAGCCGGCGCAGGCGACGTTGAGCTGGTGCTAGTGCTCTCGCGCGCAGCGGCCGAGGCTTGGTGTTTTGGCTCGGGCTCGGCACTCATTGGTGCATCGGCCTTTTCCGCTGGCGCGGCGGTTTGCTCAGCCTTCGCGTCGCTCGCTGAGTTCGCCCCTGCGACACGCATTTCTGCGATCGCCGTACCTTCACTGGCAGCGTCACCCACCTTGATCAACATCGCGCTGACCACACCCGTGAACGGTGCAGGAACCTCCATGGAGGCCTTGTCTGACTCCAGCACGATCAGTGAATCACCCTCATTCACCTCATCGCCTTCGGCAACGCACAGTTCGATAACTTCGATACCTTCACCACCGCCAACATCTGGCACCTTAACGGTTTCGGTGCGCTCCGCTGTCGACTCAGACTGCGCAGCACCAGCAGTATCGTTCCCACCGTCAGTGTCGTCGTCAGCGGCTGACGTTTGCTCGGCTGCAGCGTCGGGCTCAGATGCAGACTCGGCCGCTGATTCCGAAGCAGGCTCATCGCTGCCCTCAGCCACTTCCAGCTCGAGAATGGCATCCCCCTCGAAAACGCTATCGCCTACCGACATAGCAATCGACACGACTTTGCCAGACTTTGGCGCAGGCACTTCCATCGACGCCTTATCAGATTCTAAAACCAGCAGGGAGTCTTCCTGCTCGACAACATCGCCAACAGCAACGCAGACTTCGATTACCTCAACGCCTTCACCACCGCCGAGGTCTGGAATTTTGATCGTTTCTTTTGTCACAGAAAACTCCTCGTATTAGCGGTGCATCGGGCTAATTTTTTCAGCATCCAGGCCGTAGTCTGCAATGGCCTTGCTCACGACAGAGGCAGCAATTTTGCCCTCATCACTCAGCGCCTTTAGGGCCGCGACCGTCACGTAATAACGGTCCACCTCAAAGTGCTCGCGCAATTTCGCTCGCGTGTCAGAGCGACCATAGCCGTCGGTACCCAGCACCACATAGCGGCCATCAATATATGGGCGCAGCTGTTCACCGTAGGCTTTAATATAATCCGTTGCACAAATAACCGGCGTGGACTGAGCATTGAGCTGCTGACTAACATACGCACTGCGTGGCGACTCTTCAGGATGAAGCAAATTCCATCGGTCACACTCCATACCGTCGCGATACAGCTGGTTAATGCTGGTGGCGCTCCAGATATCCGCTTCCACTTTGTGATCGGATTTCAGCAGCTCAGCGGCCGCTTCAACTTCACGCAAGATGGTGCCACTGCCCAATAACTGAACCTTTAGCTTGGGCTTCTTAACAGTGCTGCCTTTGAGTTTGTAAATTCCCTTAATAATGCCCTCTTCACTGCCTTCGGGCATATCGGGGTGGTAGTAGTTTTCGTTCATCGTGGTGATGTAATAGAAAACATTTTCCTTCTCGGCATACATGCGCCGCATGCCATCCTGAATAATCACCGCCAACTCGTAAGAATACGTTGGGTCGTAGGACACACAGTTAGGGATCATATTGGCCATTAAGTGGCTGTGGCCATCCTGGTGCTGCAAGCCTTCACCATTGAGGGTGGTACGCCCCGATGTTGCACCGATCAGGAAACCGCGCGCCTGAGAGTCACCGGCAGCCCAAGCCAAATCCATAATGCGCTGAAAGCCGAACATGGAATAAAAAATGTAAAACGGCACCATTGGATAACGGTGATTCGCATAGGAGGTTGCCGCCGCCAACCACGCAGAGAAGGCGCCGGCCTCGGTGATGCCCTCCTCCAAAATCTGCCCGTCCTTGGACTCTTTGTAATACATAATTTGGTCGGCATCGTGGGGGGTGTAGCGCTGCCCCTGAGAAGAATATATGCCCAGCTGGCGGAACATACCCTCCATACCGAAGGTTCGCGCTTCGTCTGGCACAATCGGCACAATACGCTCGCCCACTGCCTTGTCCTTAACCAGGGTCGACAACATGCGAACAAAGGCCATTGTCGACGACACTTCTCGCTTGCCGGTGTTTTTCAGCTGCGCCGAAAATTTCTCCAGCGACGGTACATCCAAGGCATCGAAGTCAGCCTGTCGCGCCGGCAAATAACCCCCCAGCTCCTCGCGGCGCTTGTGCATATACACCATTTCCGGACTGTCTTCCGGCGGCCGATAGTAGGGGACATTTTTCAGTTCATCGTCGGGAATCGGCACGGCAAAGCGGTCGCGGAATTTTTTCAGCTCATCCAAGTCGAGCTTCTTCACCGAATGCGCTTCGTTTTGCGCTTCGCCGCCGCTACCCAGGCCGTAGCCTTTAACCGTCATTGCCAGTACCACGGTAGGCTGGCCTTTGGTTTCTCGGGCATTGGCGTAGGCAGCGTAGACTTTATAAGGGTCGTGGCCACCGCGATTCAGGTACATAATTTCGTCGTCAGAGAGGTCTTCAACCAGCTCCAGCAACTCTGGATACTTCCCGAAGAAGTGCTTGCGAGTATAGGCCCCGCCGTTGGCTTTGTAGTTCTGCAACTCACCATCACACACTTCATTCATGCGACGGCGCAACAGGCCGGTTTTGTCTTTTTCCAGTAGCTGATCCCAGTGGCGCCCCCAAATGACCTTGACGACATTCCAGCCCGCGCCGCGGAACACCCCTTCCAATTCTTGGATAATTTTGCCATTGCCACGCACCGGGCCGTCCAGGCGCTGAAGGTTACAGTTGATCACAAAGCACAAATTATCGAGCTGCTCGCGCCCCGCCAGAGCAATTGCGCCGAGAGACTCAGGCTCGTCGCACTCGCCATCGCCCATAAAACACCACACTTTCCGATCGCCGTGATCGACCAGCCCTCGGCTCTGTTGGTACTTCATTACGTGGGCTTGGTAGATTGCCTGAATGGGACCCAGGCCCATGCTAACGGTGGGGAATTGCCAGTAGTCCGGCATTAACCAGGGGTGCGGATACGACGACAAGCCATCGCCGTCCACCTCGCGGCGGAAGCTGTCGAGCTGCTGCTCCGAAAGACGCCCTTCCAGGAATGAGCGCGCATACATACCCGGCGAACTATGGCCCTGATAGTAGATTAGATCGGCCTTATCACCACCGCGGAAAAAGTAGTTAAAGCCCACATCGTAAAGGGTCGCGGAAGAGGAAAAGCTGGAGATGTGGCCACCCAAACCCTCATCGTTGTCGTTGGCCCGCATTACCATTGCCAGCGCATTCCAGCGTATTAACGAGCGAATTTTACGCTCCATAAACAAGTCGCCAGGCATGCGTTTTTCATCGCGAGGTTCGATGGTATTGCGAAATGAGGTGGTGATGGCCGCTGGGAGTTGGGTTCCCTGGCGCGCAGCATGCTTTGCCAAATATTTCAGGAGAAAAGCGGCCCGTGCTCTACCCGCATGGCTAAGCACGCCATCCAGTGCTTCCAGCCATTCTTGGGTTTCCTGTGGGTCGAGATCTTCACGCAAATCAGGGTCTTGGTACATATCACAGTCCTTATCAATACCGTGGGCTGCCTAGACCAGCAAGCGATTTGCTCGAATGTGTTCCGCGTCAACGGGCGCACCGACCATGATCAATAATCGGGGTGTGCCTGCCGTTGGTGACGGTGATCACCTGGCCTATCTGGCGCTGCCCCACCTTGTGGGTCGGGCAGAACTGCCGATGAGAATTCGGGCCCCTGAAAGCCTATGCACTTTCAGAGCCGCGGAAATCATCGCAGCCCTGTCGCCATAAATCAAGAAAATCTAGATATTTTTATTATGAATAAATAGTTTCACCTCTATAAAAACAAGTACTTATACTAGTCGAAGGAATAGACTCTCGCTCTATCAAGCACTGCGCGCGACTCCCCAGCAGGCAATGCCGACGGCCACTGCCCTGGCACCGTCACTAGCAAGCTGCGACGGTTTGCATCGTGCAGCGTTTGACGCATAAGCGACCACCACTGCGTATACTCCAGCCCCGTCAGCGCAGCGATTAACTGGTCTCGACTGTCAAAACCCGAATACCCTTCCAACAGATCCCGCCAATGGCGGTCTGCCGCCTCCCACAGGTTTTCCGGCTGCTCCGCTAACTTACTTATCAACGTCGCCCGGAACTGCTCGTAAGTTTGCTCATCAACGCCATTTTCAATCCAGGCGTCGATATACCCGTCGATTTCCTTGGCCAGCATCGCCGCGTCAGCAACCGGTGACTGCACCAGAAAGAATAAGCCACCCACATTTCGCTGAGGGTATACACCCGCATTAACAATGTAGCCGAGTTGTTTCTCCGTGCGCAGTTGATGATAAAAGTCAGCACTCATGATCTGCGCCGCCAACCCCAAAGCAACCCTGGCCATTTTTCCCTGGTCAGGCGCCTGCACATACTGAAGTAGCGCAGCATCGTTGTGCTCGGCGGGCACAATCGCCAGCGCGTTCCCCGCAGGTAGCTTAACAATTTGTTGCTGCGGCCGTGTGCTCAGCGACGTTTGCGGGAGCGCTCGCATCATTTGCGCAACCGTGTCCAGCGCGTCCGCTTGGGTGAAGTTACCGTGGAGCAGCACCTGATAGCGGAAGGACGCCAGCACCCGTTCTGCCTGGCGCGCAACATCGGCAAGCCCCAGAGTTTCGGTGTGTGATAGCAGAGACTCGAGGGCGGGCTCCTGTCGCTGCTGCAAGCGCGGCAGTTCGGCAAAAAGTTGCTGATAGGGTGAACGGCGCCGAACATTTTGCAACTCGCGCAGGCGCTGCTGCTTAATGCGGGCAAAACGCTGCTCATCCCAGTCGACGTGACGCAGGGTATTCAGCACTTGAGACAGCAGTTCTGCCTGCTTCTGGTCAAACCCTCCCAAGCGCAACTCAACACCGCGCCAACTGCTCGACAAGCTGTAATCTAAGCCCGCCAATTGCGCGGCATAGACCTCTTCGTTCAGCTGATCACTGACCATGCGCAACCACAGTTCGGTGGCGGCAGCTGCCGAGGATGTGTCTCGCGTTGCAGGCGTCTCCAGCAAGAGATAACTGCGGCCTTTAGGCACATCAAACTGATCGTCGTTGTACAACCACACGTCGTCGATAGGCGCATTGTCTACCAACCTTGGCTGGTCGTTTGCAGCAGCATCGTCCTTCAGAGTAAAGGTATCAGCAATGTAGGGGTTACTGGCTGGCAAATGCAGCCCCGCTGGCTCGGCCTCACGCCAGCGCTGTTGTTGCTGCGCATCAATGTCGCGCGCACTCCAGGGCACGTCATAACGCTGCTCGCGGCGGTCGGTATCGACACCCGGCGCAACAAGCGTAATAAACGCCTTGTCCGGCGTCATACTGCGCAGGTATTTCCGTATCAATTCCGGCCGGAAGGACGCCATTACATAGGCCGCCCGCAATACCTCCGCTGGCGGGTACTGCTGAAGCGCCGAGGAAAATTGCACCAATTCCTCTGTCAAATTTCGACGGTTGCGAAAACGAAATTGTTGCGCTGCGAGCTGGCTTTGCTCTCGGTACCGCCAGGCCTGAATACCCTGTTCATCAATCAGCCGCACATAGGCAAAAACCTGTTGGACAATACTATCGAGGTGTTCCATGCCGGCTTCGGTCAACGCAATATTGACACCAAACATTGCCTGACCCTGCATATCCAGGCTCTGACCAGCGCTCAAGCCATCGGCCCAGCCTGCGCGCTTAAGCGCCGATAACAGACTGCCCTTGCCCTCGTGACCGAGCAGGTTCGCAATATACGACAGCGGCTTATCCCGCCAGTGGGGGCTGGCATCAACCACCGGAAACTGAATAGACAGCCGCCGCTCCGTTTGCACTGGCTGTATCGTCACCCAGCGTGGCAGCGCCTGCGGTTCGAACAGCGGCTGAGTAATTGGCTCGATGTTCACCTCGCGATTCTCAATCGCACTAAACCGCGCGCGCACCATCGACTCCAGCTCTGCCAGAGACTCTCGCCCCACCACCGTCAGGCTCATGATATTCGCGGAGTAATAACGCTGGTAAAACGCCAGCAATTGCTCTCGCAACGCCGCCTCGCGATCCGCCTGCAAGGTTTGCAAATTGCCTACTGAAAATTTGCTAAATGGATGCTGCGGCGCTAACTGCTCTTTAAACACCGCCAGCTCCCGGCGGCGATCGTTGCGCAGTCTGGCGCGATATTCAGACTCCACCGCATTGACTTCACGCTGCACGTAATTGGCGTTGAACAGCGGTGCGACAAAGAACTGGGAAAACTGGTCCAGGGCGCCTTCAAGCGCATCCGCCTTAACATCGAAGAAATAGTTGGTGTGCTCAAAACTGGTGAAGGCGTTGTGACTGCCTCCGTTTGCCGTAATGTAGGCTTGGTAGTCACCCGCCTTTGGGTAAGCACGCGTGCCCAGAAACAGCATGTGCTCCAAGAAATGCGCCAAGCCCTGATAGTCACGAGGGTCTTGGCGGCTGCCGACATTCACATCCAGCGATGCACCCGCTTTATCTGCGCCCGGATCAGACACCAATAATACTTTGAGACCGTTATCCAACCGCAGATAGCGAAAGCTGCGCTGCTCGGTATCGGGCTTGATGATGCTTTCGCCCTGACCAGACAGCGAGGCGTCGCGGGTAAGTGCCGAGCAGGCAGAAATAACAATAAGTAGAATAGCGACGGTGACATGTTGCAGAACGCGCACAAATATTTCCTTACAGAGTCAATTACAACGATGCTTGCTCGCTGGGGGCTTCCGCTTCGTTACTCACGGTGTGAGGTCGCGGCCAGGAATACAGAATCGCCTTCACTAAAGTCGCCAGTGGGATCGCAAAAAACACTCCCCACATTCCCCAAATTCCGCCGAATACCAACACGGCAACAATAATCGCCACGGGGTGCATATTCACCGCTTCGGAAAACAGCAGCGGCACCAGCACATTGCCATCGAGCGCTTGAATGATTCCATAGACAATACACAGGGTAAAAAACTCCCCGCCCCATCCCCACTGCAAATACCCCACTAATACGACGGGCAATGTCACCACGGCCGCACCGATATAGGGAATCACTACCGACAAGCCCACTGCCAACGCCAGCAGCGCGGCATAGTTTAACGACATCAGCGAGAACGAAATGTAAGAGGCCACACCGACGATCACGATCTCAATTGCCTTACCACGTACGTAATTGGCGACTTGATCGTTCATTTCCAACCAAACGGCGCGAAGTAAAGGTCGGCGACGCGGCAGAAAACCCGACAACCACTCAAGGATCAGCTGTTTATCCTTGAGAAAGAAAAACACCAGAATGGGGATCAGCACAATATTGATCATCAAACCAACAACATTGGGCAGCTGCGCAAGAGAAAAAGACACCAAGTACTGCCCCAGCGAACCAATCTCCGTGGTTGCCAGCGTCATCCACTCCCGAATTTGCGCCTCGGTAAACACCTCCGAACGCTCAGGCAATACCATCAGCGCCTGCTGCAGCTTTCGCAGCATCGACGGCAGCTCTTGTATCAGCGTAACCAGCTGCTGCCATACCAACGGCAACAGCAGCATAAGCACACCAAAAAACACCGTTAGGAAAATACCGTACGCGACGGCAATCGCGAGCCACCGCCGGGCGCCCAGCGCCGACATTCGGGCGATCACGCCCTGCATCATAAAGGCCAGCACGACACTGGCAATAATTGGGATCAGGACATTGCCGATGCTGAGGATCAACAACAGAATCGCGGCAAGAATAATCAGCAACACTACCGTTTCTTCTTCGGCAAAGATGCGATTAAACCAATTGCGAACCATTCCAAGCATGTGGTTGTCCTTTTTCTCGTAAACCTAGATCATCCGCCCGGTGCGCTCAGCGGCTATTTCTTCTGGAGTAGGTACCTAAACTCCCCCTGACGCTCTTCATCGAGCAACAGCGTATTGCCGCTCTGGGCAGCGAACACGGCAAAATCCCGCTGTGAGCCGACGTCAGTTGCCAGCACCTCTACGACCTCACCGCTCGCCATCCGGTTCAATGCTTGTTTGGCTTTTAGCAGCGGCAGCGGGCAGTCCAACTGACGCGCATCCACTCGACAGTGTATCTCGCTCATAGCATACCTCTTTCTGAAAATGCCGGCAGTATAGCGCCCCAGCCGGGGGCGACAGAATGCCACTGACGCACTTTTTGCGCTTTAATAGGTCTGAGCCTTTATCACTTGTATGATCTATATCGGCGAACCCGGCTACCTATACGGTGGCACCAAACAAGGACACCATTGTGGTACGAACATTATTACACGCCCTTATCGCCATCCTACTGTGCAGCGCGGCAGTGGCCCAGCCGATGAGGGACACCAGTAGCCAGCTTCCAGAGCTGGGCGAAGTCGATGCCTCACCGTATTCGGCTAAGCAGGAATACCAGCTGGGCAGAATGTGGTTGAGAATGTTCCGCACACAAGTGAAAACCCTCGGCGACCCACAACTGCAAAGCTATGTTGAGTCCTTGCTTTACACGCTGGCCGCCAATAGCGAACTGAAACAACGCGACTTAGAAACCGTTGTTGTCGACAATAGCACCATCAACGCTTTTGCCGTGCCTGGCGGCGTTATCGGCGTGCATACCGGTCTTTTCCTGTTCAGTGATAACGAGGCCCAATTTGCCGGCGTACTCGCCCACGAGATTGCCCACTTGAGCCAACGCCATTTCAGCCGCTCCATCGACAAGGCCCGCGAAGCGAGTATTCCCAGCATGGCTGGCATGTTAGCGGGGATCATTCTGGCGGCGACAACCGGCTCCGATGCGGGCATTGCCGCCATTGCGGCGAGTCAGGCAGCGGCGCTTGAAAACCAGCTGCGTTTTAGCCGCCAGCACGAGCAAGAGGCCGACCGCGTCGGCATGGAAACCCTCGCCCGAGCCAACATGGACCCCAATGGCATTCCCTCAATGTTTGAGAACATGAATGCCAACTTGCGCTTTGCGCGGGCCAAGCCGCCCGAATTTCTGCTGACTCACCCACTGACAGAGAACCGAATTAGCGATAGCAAAAACCGTGCTCGCAACTACCCTCGGCAGGTCTATACCGACAACTTAAATTTCCAGCTTATGAAAATGCGGGCAACCGTCCATCACACTGAAAAAATGGAGAGCCTGCTGCAGCGATGGAAGGATGAACAAGGCGCCAATGGCGAAGCGCGCCGCTACGGCATCGTGCTCGCGCTTACTGAGATGGAGCGCTGGCAGGAAGCCAGCGACCAGCTCGACGACTTGATTGACGACGACCCCCAGCGCATTGCCTATATCCTTGCCCGTGCAGACATCTTGCTTGGGCAGAAAGCCTACGACCCCGCCATCGATTTATTGCGCAGCGCACTGGCGCTCAATCCGGACAACTACCCGCTGAGCTTTCATTTGGCTGATGCCTTAGAGCAAGCACAGCGCTTTCGCCAAGCCGACGACGTGCTTACCGCGTTGAGTTCAAGGCGGCAGAACGATCCAAAAATCTGGTACCGATTGGCGGAAGTCAGAGGCCTGGCGGGGAATATTCTCGGCGTGCATCTGGCAAGGGCAGAGTATTTTATCCTCACCGCCCAGCTCGAGCGCGCTGCCAGCCAATTGCATTACGCGCACAAGCAAAGCGGAAGCAATCAAATACTCCAGGGGAAAATCACCGAGCGACTGCGCGATATTGACGAGCTGAAGAAACAGCTCAAAGAATTTCAGGGACGCTAGGGCCTGTTCACACTAATCCAATTGTCACTGCTGGAGGTCATTTTTGCCTCCAGCTAGGCGCCAGACGCGCCGTTTAGTCACTCTAAACAAGTGGC
>Ga0208468_1000084_pt1 | contig 33498 bp, 23 predicted proteins | sample DeeseametaMP0960_FD_184198 | JGI IMG/M metagenome (GOLD analysis project Ga0208468, IMG submission 184198) | Marine microbial communities from the Deep Indian Ocean - MP0960 (SPAdes) | ecosystem: Environmental > Aquatic > Marine > Oceanic | place: East of Madagascar, South Indian Ocean... | reverse complement strand
TGCATGTTCCGGCCCATTCCGATCACCCATTTCGGTTCAATCCGATCACTGATTTCGGTCTAATCCGATCGCCTATTTCGGCGTTATCCGATCAAAAATGACGTTTTTCCGAAATCACTGATCGGAATACCGAAATCTTCTTCTTTTTCTCACTAAATCAATTGGTAAGCTCAACTTCATCACTTGATTGAAGGAACGAGTTGCCATGGCGAGAAAGAGAACCGATATGAGAAAGATTAAAGACGTCCTGCGTCTCAAATTCGAAGTAGGATTAAGCCATCGAGACATCGGCCAATGTTTGAGTCTCGGCCCTTCAACCGTGAGTGAAATACTCTCACGCTTTAAATCCAGTAATTTATCCTGGCCGTTGCCCGAAGCGCTCAACGATAAAACACTCGAAGCTCAGTTGTATAGCACTGGCCCAGCTCAGCGCCAGAAACGGCAGCCTGATTTTATGCTTATGCAGCAAGAGTTGAAGCGCAAAGGCATGACGAAGCTGTTGCTGTGGGAAGAGTATTGCGCCGAAGATAGTGCATCAGCTTACGGTTACACGCAGTTCTGCGAGCACTATCAGCGGTGGCTTAAAAAGCAGAAACGCAGTATGCGCCAGCATCACATTGCAGGCGATAAGTTGTTTATTGACTACTGCGGGCCGACAGTCCCTATCGTTAATCCCGATACAGGTGAAGTGCGTTATCATGCACAAATCTTCGTTGCGACCTTGGGCGCGACCAACTACACGTATGTTGAAGCGGGCCGTTCTCAGCGTGAGGAAGATTGGATAATGGCGCATGTGAGAACGTTCCGCTACCTTGGCTGCATATTCCGGCCGGATCTGAACAGCGATTCCGGAAATACTTGAACACTCATTCTGGAATTATTTGAACACTGATTCCGGATTTATTTAGTACAGTTTTGGGCTGATTTCCGGAATCGGTGTTCAAGTACGCCGGAATCTTTTCAACGCATTGAAATCACTATTAATTTGATAACTTAACCACTGACTTTTAGTTGGCGAGTGAGGGTTAGGTTTGAAAAGGATTACAATGCGTAAAATCAGAGAGGTTTTAAGGCTGCATTTCTCGGCAGGATTGAGTATCCGCGAGATCCACCGCAGCACCAAAGTCAGTGTTGGCAGCATCCAAACACTGCTCAACAAAGCCAAGGGGATGAACTTGTCCTGGCCGCTGCCGGATGAACTGGATGATGCCCAGTTAGCCCGGCGCTTTTACCCGCAAGCCGATACCCGCCATGCCAAACGATTCCAGGAGCCGGATTGGGCAGACTTGCGCAAACAATTAAGCCGAAAGGGCGTAACCAAACTACTGTTGTGGGAAGAATACACCCAGCAATACCCCAACCGCTGTTACAGTTACTCTCAGTTCTGCGACCGTTACCTGCAGTGGTTGAATAAGCAACGCCGCTCCATGCGTCAGCATCACCGGGCAGGCGACGTGTTGTTCGTGGATTATGCAGGGCAAACTATGCCTGTCGTGAACCCGCAAACGGGTGAAATCCGGTATGCACAAATATTCGTTACAGCTATGGGCGCGAGCAGTTATTACTACTCAGAGGCGACCTGGACTCAGGGCTTGCAAGACTGGCTCGGCAGCCATGTACGGGCCTTCGAGTATCTTGGTGGCGTACCCACCATGGTGGTGCCGGATAACTTAAAAAGTGCAGTGACTAAAGCCTGCAAGAGCGACCCGGATATCAATCCGGCCTATCAGCAACTGGCAGCTCATTATGATACGGCGATTGTGCCCGCCAGACCGTATAAACCCAAAGATAAAGCCAAGGCCGAAGTGGGTGTGCAAATCATAGAGCGATGGATATTAGCCCGGCTTCGCCATCACACCTTCTTCTCACTACATGAGCTGAACCAGTGTATCCGCGCCTTGCTGACAGAGGTGAACAATAAACCGTTCAAACAAATGACAGGCACGCGTCAGCAGTGGTTCGATGAACTGGATAAGCCTGCCTTAAAACCACTGCCGCGCCATGCCTATGAATATACCGACATCCGCAATACTAAGGTGAACATCGATTACCATGTGCAGTATGAGAATCACCTGTACTCGGTGCCACATCAACTGGTGAGTGAAAAAGTGGAGCTTCACGCCAAGCCACGCCTGGTGGAAATCTACTTCCAGGGCAAACGTGTGGCCAGCCATCCCCGCAATGACCGTTACGGCTTTACCACCACGCCGCAACACATGCCTGCGCAGCATCAGCACTACCACAAAGTAAGCGAAGGCAGCCTGATGAACTGGGCGAAAGACATCGGTGATGACGTGCTTCTCTGGGTAAAAGCACAGCTGAAACGTAAACCACATCCCCAACAGGCGTTCCGTGTCTGCCTGGGTGCCTTGCGATTAGCCAGTCAGTATCCGCCGCAGCGGCTCAATATCGCCTGCAAGCTGGCTAACCAGCATCAGCTCTATCGCTTACAGCAACTCAAAGACATCTTAAACAGCAATCAGGACAAGCTCATCAGTGAATCCAGCCAGGACACCCTGACACTCCCTCAACACCACGAAAATATCCGTGGACCACAAAGCTTCCATTAAGGAGAAAATCCATGCTAACCACCACACTGTCACAACTGCACCAACTTAATCTCAGCGGCATGGCAAAAGCACTGAGCCAGCAACTCGAACAACCGGGTCAATATCAGGACTTATGCTTCGCCGAACGCCTGCAACTGCTGACCGACCAGGAAATCCATGAACGGGACAACCGTAAGCAACAGCGCCTGCTTAAACAGGCGCAACTGAAACTCGCGGCCAACGCCCATGACATCGACTATCAGCATCCGCGCGGACTGCAAAAAAGTGTGATGACAGGATTACTGCAATGCGACTGGCTACAACGGCAACAAAACCTGTTACTCACCGGGCCGTGCGGCACCGGGAAAACCTATATCGCCTGCGCACTCGCTAACACCGCCTGCCTGAAAGGCTACACGGTGAAATACTACCGGGTGAGTCGACTGCTCATGGAACTCACCCAGGCCAAAGCCGATGGCACATACAGCAAAAAACTAAAGAGCCTTGCCAAACTCAATCTGCTCATCCTGGATGACTGGGGCCTTGAACCGTTAAAGGCGGCTCAGCGCAACGACCTGATGGAAATCATGGATGACCGCCACGGCAGCAGCTCAACCATCCTCATCAGCCAGTTACCCACAGATCAATGGTATCAATCCATCGGTGATAACACGCTGGCTGATGCCATCCTCGACCGCCTGATGCACAACGCTCACCGGATAAAACTGAAAGGAGAATCAATGAGAAAAACACTGGCATCCATTGACGCCACTTGAACACTTAAGGTAAAAATCGACTAGCCAACGATGCGTTGATCTGAGGTGTTCAAATAAAACCGGAATGGGTGTTCAAGTAAATCGGAATACGCACTTGGCGGTGTCCCCCGTTTACTTGTGCCGGATAACCTGAAGTCAGCCGTTACCAAAGCCCACCGTTACGCGCCCACACTGAATGAAAACTACGCAAAAATGGCGCGGCATTATGGCTGCGCCATTGTGCCTGCACGACCTTACAAACCCAAGGATAAAGCCAAAGCTGAAAATGCGGTACTGATTGTTGAACGCTGGATATTAATGCGATTACGACGGGAGTGCTTTTACACTTTAGCGGGCCTTAACGCACGTATCAAAGTGTTAATGGAAGAGTTAAATAATCGGCCGCAGCGCTTACATCCAGGCTCTCGTCGTGAGCAGTTTGAACTGCTCGATAAGCCCGCCTTGATGGCACTACCTGGGACTACGTATGAGTATATCGACAGTAAACGGGCGAAGGTGGGGCCTGATTACCATGTGTTGTATCAAAAACACGCTTACTCTGTACCGCACATCTTAGTGGGTAACACGGTGACCATCGAGGCGAGTGGCAGTGTGGTCAGCATATATCATCACAATCAACTGGTGACACAGCACGCTAAATCAGCAAAAGACGGTGGCTTCTCAACCCAGAAAGAACACATGCCCGATAGCCATGTAAAACAACGCTTCAGTGCAGAGCGCTTACTGCACTGGGCCGAGAATATCGGTGTGGGTACGCGCGGTGTCGTGCAGTGGCACATCCATAGCCGACAACACCCAGAGCAAGCGATTAAAAGCTGCCTAGCTATCCTAAACCTCACTAAACAACATGGTGCTGCGCGGCTGGAAGCCGCTTGCCAAAAGGCATTGCTGCTAGAACGCCCGCACAGAAGCGTAGTAATGAACTTACTCAAACATCACCAAGAAAGTGTACCGAGCACGGCGGTCGAGCAAGATGAACAACCTGTTACCCACCACAATATCCGCGGCCAACATTACTATCAATAGGATAACTCATGACACAATCTCAACTACAAGAGCAACTGCGTAGCTTACGGCTTGGGCACTTCGCTCAAGCGTTACTGCAACAACAAAGCCAAGCGACAACCTTTGATGAGATGAGCTTCGAGGAACGCTTGGGATTACTGGCACAGCACGAAATTCACTGTCGTCAAGACAGCAAAGTGAAGCGTTTACTGCGCCAAGCAACCTTGCGCTTAGAAGCTCACGCCAGCCGATTGGAATACCGTGCAGAGCGCGGTTTACGAAAAGATAAAGTCGCCACACTATTAAGCGGCCAATACTTACATCACGCCCACAACATTATCGTTACTGGTGCAACGGGGTGCGGTAAAACGTACTTCGCTTGCGCATTAGCCAGGCAAGCCTGTGAGCAGCATCATACAGTGCGATATTACCGACTTGGGCAACTTCTTGATGAGCTGAATATCGGCCACGCCGATGGCAGTTACCGACAACAGCTTGCGCAACTGGCTAAGAAAAAGCTACTCATCTTGGATGACTGGGGCATGGAAAAACTAAATGCACGACAAGCTAATGACTTACTCGATGTAATGGAAGAGCGCTATCAAAACACCAGCACTATCATAGCAAGCCAACTGCCCGTTACCGAATGGTACAAACTCATCAGCAACCCCACTGTGGCAGATGCATTACTCGACCGTTTACTGCACAACAGTCATCGAATTGAACTGGCTGGCGAATCAATGAGAAAACTAGACCAATCCGATCACTTAAGGTAAAACTGGCAAGGACGAAAAAGAAGAAGAAAAAGTGATCGGATAAAACCGAAACGACCGATCGGATTCACCGAAATACGCACCGTTTCAAAACCATCAGAGGGATTTGGTAATGCAAGAGTAGATTTAACGTTTATTTCTATAGTGCATGATGTCGAAATGAAGATAACAATAATGGTATGGGTTCCATCGAGACAGCCAGAAATTCTGCGTTTCAGAACAATCTTGTTTGATAATCGTGAAAGGGATGAAATGAAAAATAACAGTGAATGCTGGGATGAAGTATTTAGACTAGTAGGTACAACGAATGAAAACGCATTTGGATTTTTGTCTTTGTCAAATGCATCAGGGATCACCTTGGATTACAGTTTGACTATTGAGGGGGGAATTGCAAACTCAACTCTGTGTAATACGGCTAAAGAGATAGCAAGAATTGCTCTATTTTGTAAGTCGAATATTTTAGAAGAGATTTCTAGCGATTAAACGTATTTTTAAATTTGAGAAAAATAGTCGCTGTTGAGCATGTGAGGAGTGTAAATGAAATATAATGGTGATGATGATTTTATGTGTATACGTATTGATAGTGGGAACACGATCACCACGTTTAAAAGCGTTACTGTGCTCGCATCAAAGCGCAAGAATAGTGTAGAAAGAAATGATAAAGGGACTGCGAAATCTAAGTCATTGTGGCGCAGACTACTAGGTTGCTAAAATCTGGATTAACTCTGATTGTCTCCGGTGATGTAAAACTGACCTGCTAACGAAATTTTAAAAATAATCCACTTGAGGCGCACTTAACATTTTGAAATTATTTATTTGATATGTATTTTTCTCCCAACTGTTGTAAACGACATGAATAATTATTGGCAATCCAAATTACTCCACCTAATCCTGTAAAAAATAGAGTGATTGCTAATGTTACGAATTCAAGGGTACTCATGATAACCTTTTCACTAAAATAATTAATAAGTTAAAATAAAAATCGATTGGGAAAACTAATTTCCCATAATAAAAAGCTTAGTAGATTTTCGTTATCTATTTCTTCTTATCAACCAATAAAACCCACCAAACAAAACAACCAAGCTTAATATAGCCATTATTGTTCCGAGAAGCTGAATATTACTCATTGCGTTAGCTCTCCTGTGCATTTACATCTATAGTTGTACATTTCTGGTGTATGCGTTCACAAATTCAAAATTAACTGATTTTCGAAGGTATGCCCCCCAAAAGGCTTTATGAATTTTCAATCACCCATATCAAGAGTTTTGAGCAGTTCTACCTTCACACAAAGAAGCTTTTTTGTCATCTTTCTACCCATTAAACCTGCTGCTTAATAATATCTCCTGGCTTACTTGCAATCCTTAGAAGTAATTTGACAAGCATGAAATTACGATTTTCGTTTATTTAATTATCAAAATACTTGAGCGTTGTAACCGTGCACTAATCCGGCTCATACTCAATTACATCCTCAATTTTACAATCAAAGAATTTACATAAAGCCTCTAACGTAGTGATGCTGGTGTGATAGCCAGTGTTGTTGGCTATTTTACTCATAGCAGAGCTTTGAATACCTACTTCATTAGCTAAAAACGAAAGCGTTATTTTTCTGCCTTCTTGTTCGGATTTCTGTTTTACCAGCTCTCTTATCTTGTACTTAATCAAAATACAGTTACCAAAAAATACACAAAAATGTCTTGATAAGACGAAAAATGACTTGTATATTTGTCTTGTGAAGACGAAAACAGGTCAAAGGAGGCCTTTATGAAACAAACGTTGCTCACAGCAAAAGAGCTCTCAGCCCGAATTAAATTTAGCGCCAACTATATCAATGCGGAGCTGCGAGACTCTATTTTCATCGAAGGTAAGCATTACATTCGACCGTTTAATGGTAGAAAAATTCTATACATTTGGGAAGAGGTAGAAGCGTATTTGTATGAATCTGCTGTTCGAAATGCCTCATACATTCCTATGGCATCTGGGAGAGTGTGTCATGGGTAGCATAAATGTTCGTGAATCCAAGCTCTATATTGATTTCAGGTATCTAAATACACGATGTAGAGAGCAAACTGCATTGCCTGATACGCGGGCTAACAGGAAGAAACTTGAAAAGCTACTTAAGCAAATAGAGTCAGATATCCGCTTAAAATGCTTTGTGTACAGCGATTATTTTCCCGATTCTAAAAAGGCTTCGAACTTTGTGAAAGAGGATGAACAGGCAAGTCGCATAAAACGAGCGATGCTGGCAACGTACCAAAAAGCGTCTAACGCTCTTCAAGGGCATAATAATACGTCGTTTGAAGACTTTGCCCAGGAGTGGTTTTCTGAAAACGAAGTACGTTGGAAACAGAGCTACGTCAGCAGCATGAGAATTTACGTATTTTCTTATCTCACCAAAGAATTTACGGGTTTTGATGTGAGCGAAATAGACCGCCCGACTATTTTGAAATATCGCGCCAAGCTGATGCAACCAAAAGCTGATGGCACTCAACTTTCGACCGATTTTGTAAACCATATCATGACACCGCTTCGCATGATTTTGCGGGAGGCAGCTGACAGGTTTGGTTTCCGGTGCCAATTTGAAAATATTGCGCCTCTTCGCGTAGACCGACGAGATGTTAATCCATTTTCACTAGAACAAGTGCTTACGTTCTTAAAAACAGTGCGTATCGACTTTCGGAACTACTACACAGTACGCTTTTTTACTGGAATGAGGACAGCTGAAATTGACGGCCTGATGTGGAAATACGTTGATTTTGAATTAGGTACGATAAGTATCAGAGAGACATTTGTTCAAGGCCGAATGGATTCAACAAAAACTCGTGGCTCCATGCGCGACATTCAAATGTCGACATTGGTCAAAGAAGCACTTCAAAATCAGTTTGACGTTTCTGGAGATGGGAAGTTTGTTTTTCCGAACTCCCAAGGTAACCCACTAGATCATGGCAATGTAAGAGACCGGGTTTGGAAACCTACATTGAAAAAAATCGGAATGGAATACCGTAGGCCTTACGAAACTCGTCATACCGCTGCAACGTTGTGGTTAGCATCAGGTGAAGCGCCTGAATGGATAGCGCGTCAAATGGGGCACGCAAACACAAAAATGCTATTTGAGATTTACAGCCGCTACGTACCAAACCTCACTCGTAGAGACGGTTCTGCGTTCGAGCAACTACTTTCAAACGTTCTATGTGAGAACAGCCAGCACTTATAGTTTTAGCATTTAGTACACTGTTAAGGTTAATTAGATTGAAGCTTATACTGGTATCAATAAAGAGGGTAGAACGATGAAAATTGATTCATTGCAGCCGGAGCTTTCAGAAGCGAAAAAACTTGCTCGTTTTAAAGGGTTTTACTGCATGGCTGGACTCGTAGCGAAGTTAAACCAGCATGGTAAGCCGTATTGGGTAATTACGTTAATGGATGCATTTACTGAATTTGAGGTGATAGCCACGCAGATTGATTGCGATATAAAACACTTTTCTCACTTTGGCTTTGTTCACGTTGAAGCAAAAAAAATTAAAACAACCGTTGGTGAGGTACATGTTGCCGATTTTATTTATGCTGTTGATGAAATTCCAGAAAAGTACAGGCATATACGCTTAATTCCTAAAGATGCTTCGGTTAACCATGAAGATATGGCGCGCCTGGTCAAAATTGTCGAGAGTATTGAGTATGACGCATTAAAGCACTTCGTCGCGCACACTTTGCTTCAAAGCAGAATAATGGTGCCGTTCCTTCGAAATCCAGCAAGCTTGAATTACCATCATAACTACGTTGGTGGTTTATTAAAACATAGTATACGCGTAGCAGAGTTATTTGCTGAAAACATGGCTGGTCGAAAAGAGGAAAAAGCTTTAGGCATTGTCGGGGCGCTTCTCCACGATATAGGCAAATCCGTCACATTATCAGAGTCTATGAACTACACCACTACTGGAACAATGGTAAATCATGATTCGTTAACGTTGGAGCTTTGTTCCTTACCACTCTACCTACTTTCCAAAACAAACCCTAGGTATGCCGATATTTTGCGTCATATCTGGACTTGTGAGAAAGAACACTTGAGGTATTCCGCGAAGCTCAATATAGCGACTCAGATACAACGATTCGATAGGGAAGACTCAAAAGAGCAAGCTTAAAGTAGCGAGTTTATGAAATAGCATTATTCTAGGTATGGGCTTTCTCTTCAAAAAGACTCTCATGAGGAGTAGTTTCGGCGTCTAAAGCTGGTATGGCATAGATCTAATATACGTTCGATAATCCTATGCGTCATCTTTTGCCGCATTGTTGTTTCATGCTTACAAGACATTAGTTTTCAAAAGTAAGTACATGCAAGACATTCGAACCGAACGAATTAATATTCACGTTATAGGTGTGGGAGGCTGTGGTGGCAATGCGATAAGCAACATGGCCAGTCTTTGCTCACATGAAAATATCAGGTTTAGCTCTGTTAATACTGATATCGCTGCTTTGCATAGGTGTACAAATCATGAAGTGGTATTGATAGGCGAGGCAAAAACAAAGGGATATGGAGCCGGGGCCGACCCGGATGTAGCAAGCGACGCCGCCATTCAGAGCAAAGATGCCTTAGCGACATTAATAAAAGATGCTGACCTTATTATCATTATCGCTGGCCTGGGAGGTGGCACTGGAAGTGGGGCAACGCCAATCTTGATTGATTTAGCCAAAGAGAGCGATATCGATGTGATGTGTTTTGTGACGCTGCCTTTCAAAGCTGAGGGAGGAAAGCGAAGCGACATTGCTAGAAACGCGCTTGAGACAATACGAAGTAAAGCCAATGCTACTCTCGTTATGTCTAACGATTCATTGCTTTCTGCACTAGATGAAACCGTAGGGCTTCTCTCTGCATTTCGTCACTGTGACACTCAGATGCACAGAATTGTCGAAGCCATTATCGTAATGCTCACGAACACGGGTTATATCAACGTCGACATTAATGATTTCAGTCACATTCTCTCTCTAGAAGGGGATACTGCGCTAGGTGTGGGTATAGCTGAAGATGACAGTTCATTAAGCGCAGCATTAAAACATGCTTTAGAAAACCCATTGGTCGACAAACAAAATATAATTGGGGCGCAGGGTGTTATTGCGCAGCTTACGTGTAGAGAAGAGCCCAGCTTAGCAATGTATGAAGAAATGCTAGCGACACTCCAATCTTTAGTCGATGGCCCTCAAACTCTTATTATTACAGGCGTAACCTTATCTCCAGAATTACCACACTTTGGTGAAGTCTTAGTTATCGCCACAGGTGTGCCTTCTAAGACTCAAAACTTTGAACAAGAGAAAAATGTGATACCCATGAAGCAAGCATCTGTTCCAGCATCATCCAAAAAGGACGCTGCATATTTGGATATACCTGCTTTTGTTAGGCTGCAGGGTAGGGAGTTATCTTAGTCTGAAGGCAATGGTCTTTCTTGCGCAAATTTTTCCTGGTAAGCGAAGAATAACCTTTCAGAAAGCTCAACAAAATACTGCCTCAGTTTTTGAGGGGCGATGACCTCTATGTTGTCGCCTAAACCTCTTAAGAAAGCGCGTAATTTATTGGTATCTTTCACCGTGGCGATCAATAAAGATTTATCTGCATGACTTGATTGCATAATGACCTGGTCGTTACTCAGCCTGTAGCCGTGAAGTAAAAATAAAGAGTTATTTTTAACCAATAGCTTAAGTTTAATGTCTTCTTTATTGTTAGCCGACAAGGTTTGGATATTTTCCTGCTCACTGAATTCTTGTTGGCAGTCTTCGTCAGTGACAGTAATGTTTCTTATAAACTGTAACGGTAGTGCGTAGCGTCTTTTGTGCAGCGAACCAAAAGTACATACAAAGAGTTGTCTGCCATCTTGTTTAACCAGCCCCATAGGGTTAACTCTGTCGTAGTGCTTCCAAACCATTTCATTGCCGCCGCTAAAAATACGCTTAATATCGGCAGAGATTTGTTTTTTAAAAAAGATTGCGCTTTTTAATCTTTCAAACGAAGTTGCATCTATTTCGGGTGGAATGAGCGGCTGGGAAACTTGCGAATCCGCCACTGATCTTAGCCAGTTTGTAAGTAAAGAGTCACTATCTTGCTCTAAGACCTGGCTCGCCTTTGCAAAGTAAGGCTGCATTTCTTTAAGTGTAGAATTTGGCAGTGTGGCACCGGACTGTTCAAGCACCTTAAATGCGAGAGCGGTATTACCATCCATCAAGCTTAAATTGAGTTTCTTAAAATTAGCGTTTATAAACCAGCCGTAGGGTTTTGAACGTTTATCAACGTCTAACCCAAATAGCCCAATATTTTCTAGGCTAACTAAGTCCCGCTGCACCGTGCGCATATCGATATTGTGATGACCGCAGTTTTGTAAATTTTCAAAAATTTGTCGGCTAGATACCTTTCTAGGTGCAGAAGGCACAAATTGAAGAATGTCGAGCTTGCGTTGAAATGCACTCATTGGGGAAAACTGACTTTTGCAATTATGTCTTCACCATAGCATAGAGATAGCATGCGACAAAAATTGTCGCATGCTCTTAGAAAACTATCAATCATGGCTTAAGCTGCAGTAATGTCGCAGTATGTGCTTAAAAAATCTGAGCAATTCACTAAAATAAGAGCTATTTTAAAGGTACTAAACGAAAAATACGTCAATATTCTAAATCAAGGATGAAAATGTTTAACTTAGCAACATTCCGTAATAGTGTTTTCCTTCAACATGAATATGCATTGGCAACAGGGCGTTCAATCGTGAACTTAATGACTCGCTCTAGAGATATTCATGGAAAAACTAACTTTTCTAACTTTCTCATACAAACTCAGTCAACCAGCAGCCCAATTAAATGGCTAGAGTACGAAGAATCTCTTGATGCTAGTGTTAAACCACTTAAACAAGCTGCGACATTCTTATCAGAGCTTGAGGCGTTGGCAGGGGCTACTATTTCAGAGCTATTAGAGGGCTTAAAAAGAAAACACAGTGGTACAACGCTTCGTAAAATATTTGGTTTAGAAAGCGAGGAGTGGGCTGATGTAACTAAATCAGAGTTGCTCCCATTACTCAAAGAGTTCGACTTCTGGATACGCTATCTTGATGAACTTGGGGTCTCAGAACAGTTAACCTCTGCTTATGATGTCCAGACACTTCTCAACATGCCTCTATTTTCCTCTGTTAAGCGCTTAGCGGATGTTATTGATTTAAACAGTGCTGGCTGGGAGCATGATCAAAAGATATTCGATAATTTGGTAGGTAGACTGGACAAGGAGAACAGCAATTTCGTCTCAGAATGGTTAACTTCGCCAGTACTAGAGGCGCATTATAACGCTCATACCCATCGTCAATATGACTCTTTATTCTCATGGCTTTTTTTGTCTTTAATATCAGAGCACCATGGTTTTAAAAGTAATTTTTGGGCAACAAAGAAACAATGGGAGAAAATGGGATGTGAATTAAGTGTAGATGCGAAACCAGCTGCTGTTTTTCATCACTTCACAATAAAAGCTAAAGAAGACGCTGTTCAGCTGGCAGAAGATGAAGTTACGAGTGGATTTGGGAGAAAGGTATCTATTGTCTATAACGCGAGTCAAGTAATAGGTTTTGATGGCGCTGATGCTGTCGATGTGAAAGTTAAACCTCTTTCTAAGTTGGATGAGATTATTAAAGCGTTAAATGTTCGTATTGAACACACAATAGAAGGTAAGGCGTTTTACGATCCCAACGACGATTATATAACTATGCCACAGAAAGAGATGTTCAAAGGTAAGGACGCAACAAAAGCCTACTATGGTACGTTGATTCACGAAATGGTTCATTGGACAGGTCATGAAAGTCGCTGTAACAGAGAAATAGGACATGAATTTGGAAGCGCGAAATACGCTTTTGAAGAACTAGTTGCAGAACTCGGGTCTTGTTTTTTGTGTACGCGCTTTGGTATACGAAAATTGCCTGGTGTTAACTCTGTGAGATACATCAACAGTTGGCTTTCTAGCCTGAATGTAAAAGACACAATGAAAAAGCTGGAATCAGCAGCAAGAAAAGCAAATCAAGCTAGCAACTATATTTACATCCCTCAGCGAGATGATTGATGAAATGTAGCTCATTCTTTAAGTTCGCTGGGGATGTTGAGGTAAATACAGGGTTGCCTAGTAGAATCAGTTAGCTCTCTTTGAGGTTTCAACATAGCCTGACTTACTGAAATCCTTTAATCAGGCTCAATGATAGTGTTCACATTTCTTACGGGGCATGCACACTCTAGTTATGAAAGCTATTGAATTATCTGGAAGTTGATTAATCTTGAATTGACGACGTGACGATTCAAGCGGCACGTCGTCGTGTCCGCTCATATTAATATACACTCTTACATCAGAATCAAATTTAACTACATGATCTAATCATAATCATTGCACCACCTTTCATAATTGACTACTATTTAGCGATAAGGTTTTAAAAATTATAAAAATAATGTCATTACTGGAAACCGCCAATCATGCCCAACGTGAACGTTTGGCATTTATAGACTTTAACCTCCAATACTTTGGTCAAGTAGCTAGGGCTGACTTGATTCAACGCTTTCAAACAGGCCTGGCAGCAGCCACTCGTGACTTTTCATTTTATAAAGAGTGTGCTCCAAAGAACTTGGTGTTGAAGCACCAAACTAAAAAGTATCATCGAACAAATTTGTTCAAACCTTTATTTGAACATGAACCAGAGGCCGTACTAACAGGTCTATGTCGCGGCTTTGGAGATGGTATTTCTCATGGAGTGCAGCCAAGCCAGGTCTGCATTGATGCAACGAGATTAGTCCATCCAGATGCTGAAGTAGTTTCGACGGTGACCCGTGCAATCACGAACCATCAGCCCATAAAAGTTAACTATGTTTCACTCTCTTCTGGCGAGTCTGTTCGTGAACTAGTACCTCATGCTCTGATCAACAATGGCCTTCGTTGGCACGTCCGAGCTTTTGATCGTAAGCATGAGGAATTTCGAGATTTTGTACTGACTCGTTTAGTCAGCATTGAAGTGCTAGATGAGCCAATAGCCGCCCAGGAAGCTCGAGAGGCCGATAAGCAATGGAATCGGATAGTAGATTTACATCTGATACCCCACCCAGAGCTAAAACATCCAAAAGCGATTGAACTGGACTTCGATATGGTTGACGGAGAGTTAACACTGGAAGTCAGAGCAGCTTTGGTGGGCTATTTGTTAAACCAGTGGAAAGTTGATTGCTCTAAAGAGTACTCATTAAATAGTGATGAATATCAATTGGCACTTAAAGCCAATGAAGCAATATATGGTGTAGAGAATCTAATACTAGCTCCAGGTTATAATTAAAAAATAAAGGGATTTAAATGCATTTACCAGAACCGAAGAATTTACCTTACAAGGCTCTTTTAGCTGATATTGAAAAAGGCTTGATTAAGATCCCTCAATTCCAGCGTGACTACGTATGGAGTAAAGACCGCGCGGCAGGCTTAATTGATAGTATTTTAAAAGGTTATCCTATTGGTACGTTTATTACTTGGAAAACCAAGGAAGCTCTTCGTGTTGTTAAAGATTTAGGTGGTGTTGAGTTACCGCCGGTGCCTGATGGTGATTTTGCTGAATACGTATTGGATGGCCAACAACGTATGACAAGTTTGTTTTGTGCGCTTAAAGGTGTCCAAATTAATCGTGGTAAAAAGGTTGATGACTTTTCAGAAATATACATCGACTTAAATGCAGACGAACATCAGCAGATTGTCTTAACCGATATCAGTGAATTGGAAGAAGGTTCTTACATTAAGCTTAAAGATTTAATTAGCTTTGATCTGAATTTCTTACAGAAATACCAACAGTTCTTCCCCAAAATAACAGAGTACTCCCAAACACTTCAGGGCTATAACTTTTCGCTTATAGAAGTGAAGGAAGCACCACTAGATGTTGCAACAGAAATCTTCACACGTATAAATGTTGGTGGAAAACCGCTTTCACTATTTGAAATCATGGTTGCAAAAACATTCGATGCTAATGAAGAGTTTGACCTCTCTGAAAAGTTTGAAGCATTGGTTGATAGATTACGCGAAGTGGGATACGACACTATTTCAGATGCCACCGTGTTACAAACAGTGTCCCTGGTAATTGGCAAGGAGTGCAAACGTCAAAACATCTTACGATTGGATAAAAAGCGATTTATCGAAGAATGGCCTAAGGTCGCTGATGCGATAGAAGCAGCGGTTGACTACTTTAGAGGTTATTACCGTATCCCCGTTTCCAGACTTCTACCATACAACTCGTTGTTAGCTCCATTTGCCTATTTCTTTTATCACCACAAAGATAAGCCACTCGAGAACAAACAACTCTTCTTAGAGGACTTTTTGTGGCGAGTTAGTTTAGGTGGTCGCTATTCGAGTTCTGTTGAAGGCAAGTTAGCGCAAGATGTGAAACGTATCGATAAAATACTGCAAGAGCAGCAACCTGATTATGATTGGAACATAGATACATCAGCGCAATTCATACAAGAAAATGGCTGGTTTAATGCAGGTAGGAGCTATATCAAAGCATTACTTTGTATTTTAGCTTACCAAGAACCCAAATCATTTATCGATGGTTCGATTGTCCATATTAGCAATGATTGGCTAAAGCGTGCGAATAGCCGAAATTATCACCATTATTTTCCTAGGGCGTACTTACGCAAGCAAGGTTTAGGCGATGAGCATAGCAATCATATTGCTAATATCACTATCGTAGATGACTTTTTAAATAAACGAAAAATAGGTGCTCAAGCTCCTTCTGCATATATGCGTAAGTTTACAGAGCAAAACTCGGACCTTAAAGCCCATATGAAAACTCACCTAATTGAGCTGGAAGCTTGGGGCATTTGGGATGATGACTATGACACGTTTTTAACTAAGCGCTGTGAAGTCCTTTCTGAAGAAATTAGAAAACGTCTTGTATTACGTGAACAAGACAAGAATGCACATCAAAGTGTAAATATTGAAGATTTAGATGAGCTGGCTTTGGAAGCTGACTTATAACCACAGATTATCGAGAAAAAAATGATTGTTAGCAAAGAAGTAAAAGATGTACTCGCCATCGAAGATGGCATGATGTTGGATTATTTGACCAATAATCCAATCAAACAAACGCCTAAAGAATTGGTTCGTCAAAAGACCTTACGCGCCTTATTCCATGAGTATGGTTTAAGCGCCGAAGATATGGCACTAGATGTTCCAGTAAAGGTTGATGGTAAGCGTAAGAAAATAGATATCGCTATCTATGATCATGGTGCAGAGCATTTACCTGAAAATATTCGTCGTATTGTAATTTGTGATAAAGAACCAAAGAAAGGTAAAAAGTCAGCAGTTAAAATTCGGGACCATGACCAAGCGCAAAAAGATCTTCAATTGATGGAGGATATGATGCGTGAGCAGGTTGGTGATAAATACGTATTGGAAAAATGTCATTGGGGCTTATGGACAAACGGCATCGAGTTCTTCTTTGTTGAAAAAGAAGAATCACGTTTTGATGCTAAATTTAAAGCGGTAGGCGATTGGCCGTTAGCTGATGAAACGATGGGGAGCCGCGACGTTGCTTCAAATGCACAACTAAGAACGGCTGACCGTGAAATGTTACTTACTGCTTTCCGTCGTTGTCATAACTTCATTCATGGTAATGAAGGGATGCCAAAAGATGCGGCTTTCTGGCAGTTCCTATATTTGATTTTCTCAAAAATGTATGACGAGCGTATCGGCAACAGAGAGAGAGAGTTCTGGGCTTCTGCGACTGAACAGTTCGACGATGAAGGTCGCAAAGTAATCAGAGAGCGTATTGAGCCGTTATTTGAGAAAGTAAAAAAAGCCTATCCAGACATATTTGCAGGCAATGAAGAAATTACATTGTCTGACAGAGCGCTTGCTTTTATGGTATCTGAGCTTGCGAAATATGATTTTACGCGCACAGAAATGGACGCCAAAGGAGCTGCATATCAAGAAGTAGTTGGTGATAACTTGCGTGGTGACCGAGGTCAGTACTTTACGCCTCGTGGCGCAATCAAACTAATTGTTGAAATGATGGCACCACAACCACATGAGAAAGTGCTGGACCCATCATGTGGTACAGGGGGCTTCCTCGAGCAGACTTTAAGCTTCATCAATAAGCAATTACATGAAGAAGAAAAAGTAAAATTGGGTGCTGAAACCACTGAAGAATTCATTTCTATTCAACAACAAATTAAAGAGTTTGCCGAAAAAAATCTGTTTGGTTGTGACTTTGACCCCTTTCTGTGCCGAGCATCGCAAATGAACGTGGTGATGGCAAGTAATGCCATGGCTAACATCTACCACATGAACTCACTGGAATACCCTCATGGACATTTAAAGGGCGTAGACCCCGCCAAGAAAACGATTCCTGTCGGTGATTCCAGCGGTAAAGAAGGCAGTGTTGATGTGATCTTGACCAACCCACCGTTTGGTTCCGACATCCCAGTTACCGACAAGCAAATTCTAGAGCAATACGACCTTGCCTATGTGTGGGAGCGCACTGACAACGGCGGCTTTAGAAAAACAGAACGCCGTAAAGATGCAGTTTCGCCCGAGATTTTGTTTATTGAGCGTTGCGTGCAGTGGCTTAAGCAAGGCGGACGTATGGGTATCGTGTTACCAGACGGTATTTTGGGTAACCCTGGTGATGAATACATTCGCTGGTGGCTAATGCAAGAGTGCTGGGTGCTAGGTTGCGTTGACTTACCGGTTGAGTCATTTATCGTTGAAGCTAACGTAAACATCTTAACTAGCCTACTGTTCTTGAAAAAGAAGACTGATACTGAAAAAGATGCTGTTGCCATCGGTGGAGAGCCCGAATACCCGGTATTTATGGCGGTGGCAGAAAAAGTAGGCTTCGACCGTCGTGGTAATACGCTTTATGAACGTCACCCTGATGGTGAAGAAAAAGTTATTGAAGAAGAGGTTGAGGAGCGTATTCGTATCAACGGTCAAAATGTCGTTCGCAAACTAAAACGTCGCAGTAAAATTTTAGACGATGACTTGCCAAAGATAGCCAAAGCATGGAAAGAATTCAGAGCTGAAAACCCGGAGCCTTCAATATGATCACTCGTATAGAGGCTTACCGTTACAGGTGTTTTAAAAGGCTCGACTTACAGCTAGAACATTTGCACATTTTTGCCGGCTCTAATGGTTCGGGTAAAACGACCCTACTGGATATACCTGCTTTACTGGGTGATATCTTAATGGTGACCGATATAAACGATGCTTTTTTTGCACCTATGAGCGGTAGAGATAGAGCTAGGGCTGATAATCCAAAAGAACTTATTCACATGCTTAAGGGGGATAACTTTACTTTAGTGATTGAGGCAGAGATCCCAGAAAAGCAACAAGTTTTAGTTCAACAATTAGGTCCTAAGCGATTTAGAGATAAGCCAGAATTGAGAAGCAATACCATTAGATACGAGATATCTATAGGCATCATTGGAGATAAGTTGGAAATCAAAGAAGAGCACTTGATGCTCTTTAATGATAACAACAGAGTTGACCATGGCGGAGAAATTCAAGGCGGCAGATTTGATAATGATGATGTTTTCCAAGTAATTGAAAGGTCTAATAGACAAAAAGCTGTTTATTCTGCGGAGTGGGCAGACAAAAGGAAAACTAAGGATATTGAATTTGCTTTACAGAATGAACGCTCTGCTTTTGCTTCAATGCCTGCTGACGAAGTTAGCTTTCCTGCAGCATTTTGGCTCCTTGAGTTCCTTAAGCAAGGAGCACAAAGTTACGAACCACAATGGCCAGCAATGAGGTTAGCAGCTAGTCCTAGAAATAAAAAAGCTTTTAAATCAGATGGCAGTAACCTCTCTTGGCAGGTGTATGAGCTGCAAGAAAATAGCCTTGAAGACTTAGAAGAATGGATCGAAGTCGTAAAGATGGCTCTACCATCAATACAGAATATTAGAGCTAATAAACGAGACGATGATGGTTATTGTTACCTGCAAGTAATATATGACAATGGAATGGAAGTACCCTCAAGTAGTTTATCTCATGGAACTCTTCATATTTTTGCCTTAACGATTCTTCCGTATTTGAATGATGCGCCTAAAGTTATAACTCTGGAAGAGCCTGAAAATGGTATTCACCCCAAAGCAATAGACGCAGTATTGGAGGCCCTTGATTGTGCTCCAAACACTCAATTATTCATGTCGACTCATTCGCCGACGGTATTAGCGCATACTGAAATCGAAAATATTATTACGCTAAGGTTTGATGATGAAGGGGCCACCCAGGTGTTGAAGGGAAGAGAGCATCCCGCTCTAGTCGATTGGAAAGGTGATCTAGATTTGGGAACCTTGTTTGCTGCAGGAATATTCGAATGAGTAGGAAAGTAGTATGTTTGGTTCCGTGTAATGGCATAAAAATGGCTGTTACCGGATTCTTTGAGCGCGAGAATCTGTTTTCAGATATAAATTGCTCTCCGTTTGAATTTAGCCCTGTTCGAGATATAAAAAAAACACCAACAGGGCAAACTGATCGAAGTGTTTGGCTCAATGCACATAAGTTTTTAGAGCCTCTCAAAACTAGTTATGAAAAAGCAATAATCTTAGTTGATGCTCAATTTCCAGGTTCACCAGGAGAGTTGCAAATTAAGGCTGATATTGAAAAAAATATGCTAGCGAGCGGGTGGCAAGTTGATGATTTTTCGGTTGGCGTATTAACGCCTGAGCTAGAGGTCGTTTTATGGCCGGGAAATGATGGCTTACTAGCGGATTTAGTTAGATTTAATTTAGCAGAAAATATAAATGACTGGTTAGCGTCGAATGGTTGGGTATTTGATGAACAAGGTATTCCTTCTAAGCCCAAAGAAGCTCTTGAGTTATTAATTAAAATAAACCGAACGGGCAAAAACGTAAAACACGCGTTGGTGTGTAAAAACTTCGCAAAATTAGCACCGATTGATAATTGTATACATAACTCCTTTAACTTTGTTACTGAAAAAGTTAGAGAGTGGTTTCCTTTGGAGCAAGTATGAAAGTAAAGACAATACCGAGCAATTGGCTTAGTGATGAAGGAAAGCGTTTAGATTGCGGTCCATATATGACGGGTGCTAAGGAAGCGGAACAACTGATAACTGAGTGTACTCTACCCAAGAAAGAGCTGAAAAAGCTGTTAGTTAATGAAGCTAAAGGGGCATTTCATGCGGGAAGAGAAGGTCGAGTCTGGGTTAAAGAAGAACTATATGGCACTCCATTTATGGGGAGTGTCGATATCATCCAGGCAAACTTAGCTAGATTACCTTTAATATCAAAAGAACAAGTAACTCGAAAGCCACTATTTAAAATTTTCAAAAATTGGATTTTGATTACTCGTTCTGGAACTATTGGACGTATGACTCTAGCTCGTGAAGAGATGGATGGTAATGCCTGTTCAGAACACGTGATGAGAGTAGTTCCTGATTCTGAAAAAGTATCTCCAGGCTACTTATATTGTTACTTAAGAAGCAAGTTCGGAGTACCCCTAGTAGTCAGCTCTACCTATGGTGCAATCATCCAGCATATAGAGCCTCACCATGTCATAAATCTACCAGTCCCAATAGTTGATAAATCTCTGGAGATATCTGTCCATGCAAAAGTCGAACAATGCGGTGTAAATAGGACGGAAGCTAACAGTTTACTAAAACAAGCTGGAAAGCTAATTACTGATTACTTTAGCTTCCCTGAAAAATTAGCCTTATCACATCGTGTTTTTACGCATTCATCAGCTTCTTCCAAGCTAGTTCAGAAACGGATGGACTCCACCTATCACGATAAAATTGCTCAATTAAGCGACGAATTAGTTGTTAGTGCTGGTGGGACTGAAACATTAGCCGAGCTGGGAGTGACAACTGGTGAGTCTGGCAGAATGAAGTTGCTCTTCACTGAAAGTGACCATGGCGTACCTTTTTCAACTAGTGGTGAAATTTTTAGGGCTCGTTATGAGCCTAAGCGCTTTTTAGCTAAGTCTAAACTAGGTGACGTGTCAGAGTGGGGAGTTCAGCAGCAAGATTTGTTGCTGGCGCGTAGCGGCCAAGTTGGAGGTATTATAGGGACGGGTGTTTGGGCCGACTCACGTTTTGAAGACGCTGCGGTGTCGGTTGATGTGATTAGAATTAAGGCTCAGAAATCTCAGGTATTGCCCGGTTACTTATACGCTTACTTGATGTGCACAGACGTCGGCTATAGACAACTCATCAGAACTGCGGCAGGAAGTTCGATACCTCATTTGTCTTCAGACGATGTGTTAAAGCTGAAGCTACCTAGGGTTAGTAAAGAATATGAGAAGCAAATACATGAGATGGTAGTAAAAGCTGGTGAATTAGCTGCTGAAGCTCAAAAATTAGAGGATGAAGCTGTTCGAATGGTTGAAGACGCAATCGAGGCTGCAGCACCAAAACATTAAGGAGCATTTATGGCACAGGTATTTGCAATTGGTGAGGCGGTCAATGATGAAGAACGTAAAGCCATAGCATGGTTAAAGGATAAGTTACCAGACGATTATTTTGTTATTCATAGTTTTGAAGTAGAACAATTTGATCAGCTTTTTGAAGTGGATATCTGTGTAGTAGCTCCTCATGCTATTTATTTAGTGGATGCTAAGGGTATTCATGGACAGGTTGAGGTGGCCGGAAATAGTTGGCACACGACTCACACAAGCTATCGCTCGCCTTTACCTAAGTTGCGTGGTAATGCGAAATCGCTTTCGGGCCTTATTTGTAATCAAAATAGAGCCAATAAAGATCTAAAGAATATTTATGTTGATACAGCAGTTGTTTTAACAATTGATGACTGTATGTTTCTTGATCCTGAAGATAGAGAGCGTGGTCATGTAGTTTCTTTAAAAAACAGCACTCGTTTCTTCACCGATAGCCTCAGAATCCCAGAACGATTTGAACGCAACGTTACTAAGTATATTCAAATTATCGCTGAGGCCCTTGGCAAATCAGCCAAGAAGCGCAGTCATGGCGAGCGTTATGGTAATTGGGAAGTTGCTGAGACTTTAACGGTTAACGAATACTTCACTGAGTATCGTGCTTTTAATGTAACAGCCGGTCGTAAAGGTGGAACTGTTTTAGCAAAAGCATATAAGGCCGAACCGTATTTACCAGAAGATGATCGCGCCAAGCAAAAACGTCTGTTAGAAAATGCATATCGTGCCGTTTCAAAAATGCCACCTCATTCTGCCATTGCTGGTGTAAAGGACTTCTTTTCAACAGAAGCGCAAGACAAATACATACTACTTACGGACGATATTCCGGGCGATAGCCTCAGCTCAAAGTTAAAGGATAGCTCTTTTTTACTAACGTTTGATCAGAAAAAGCGTGTGGTGAAAGAGATGCTGGCTGCTTTGAATCATATGTGCAGACATGATGTGGTTCACAGAAATATCACGCCAGATAACATATTGATTGGTTTGGATGGTCAACCTAGACTGGTTGATTTTGATTATGCACGTATAGGTGCAGAAAGTACGACCACAATTGCAGATGAAGTCCAAGAACGAATTTCTAACCGTTATAAAGCTCCAGAACTATGGGCAGACAATAATGCCGCTAGTTGTGCCTCAGATATCTATAGCCTTGGGTTAGTTATATTTGAGCTATTTAGTGGTGATGCCGCTTTCGAGACTGTTACGCAAGCGATTGAAAAGTCATGTGTGCTGACTAATAAACTTAGTTCTACCAATAAGCAGTTACCGAGTGAATTTGATAATTGGCTTCAAGCTTTATGCCACAAAGAGGCTTCTGAACGTTTAACTGCTGAACTGGCCTTAGAAAAATTTAATGAATTGTGGCGACCTAAACAAGAAGCCCAAATGTCTGGTGAGGAAGTTGTTGAGCCTGTACAAAATAAACCGAAAAAAGTGGATCCAGCACAAACACCAGCAAACTACAAAAGGCTTAAAAACGGTTATCAATTATCCAATAAGTATGTTGTACAACAGCCACTAGGTAAGCCTGGCGGTTTTGGAGTTGTTTATAAAGTTACTGATACTTTTGGTGATGTATCGCGCGCCATTAAGCTTATTCTTCAAGATCGAGAATCTGTATTAGAACGCTTAAAGCAAGAATATAGGACATTATTGAAGCTACCTGAGCACCCGTATGTTGTAAAAGTTTATGATGCTGATGTTTTACCCAATGATGGACCTCCATATATTGTCTTTGAATATTTAGAAGGCTTAGACGTTGGCGAGCTAATACAGCAAAGGTCACTCACCACACATGAAGTGTGGACGATGGCTAAGCAAGTAGCGGAAGGGCTCAAGCACTTGCATGACCACAATATCTATCACTGTGATATTAAGCCGCAAAACTTGATATGGAAAGACGGTAAAGTTCGTATCATTGACTTTAATGTTTCTGTTGATGCAGAGGATTTAAGTCTAGGTGGTGGCTCTAGAAAATATCTTCCGCCAGATTTAAACATTACTGAGACTCCACAATCATTCGACTTAGTTGATAGAGATCTATATGCCCTAGGCATCACCTTGTATCGAGCTATGACGGGTGAATACCCTTGGGCAAATACTCAATGTCCACCACTCGACGAATTGGCGCGTCATCCAAGTGAATTCACGCAAAGTTTTAACTTAACGGACGACGTGTCGTCGGTTCTTCTAAAGCTTATTTCTCCTAAACGTGTTGATCGCTTTGAATCGGCAGACCAATTATTAGAAGCGTTAAATAAAGTACAGCAACTTAAAAAAGCTCAATTCCAGTCGGACGAGAGTACATCTCAATTTCATTTGCCACCGCTGGCTGATGGTTCAAATCCAAGCAAGTCAGCATTTCATGATTATATGCTGACTTTGTACAGTCAAAGCCGACATTCAAACAGTGGTACTCGTGGATTAGATGATTACGCGAAACTGATATATGTTGAAACATCATTAGATACTGAGTTAGCTCCAGCGGTTTTAGCTGGTCAATTACGTCTAGTCCTGATCACAGGTAACGCTGGAGATGGTAAAACGGCATTTCTTCAACAGCTAGAATCTTTAGTTGAAAAACAAGGTACAACTTTAACTTTAAACCCGTTAGGCAATGGTTGCTCGTTTGAATTAGATGGTCACAAATATATTACTAATTACGATGGTAGCCAAGATGAGGGTGATAAAGAAAATGAAGTCGTTCTCGACGAATTCTTCAATGCTTATCATGGTGATGATATTAGTAAATGGCCTCATAACGAAACTCGCTTGATTGCAATTAACGAAGGTCGACTGATAGATTTCTTGACGCAAAATGCCGATGAGTTTTCCGCACTAAAAATGCTAGTTGAAGAAAGTTTGAAAGATGGTTCCGTTAAAAATGAGGTCGCTGTTGTAAACCTAAATATGCGCGATGTTTTGGCTTCTACTGAAACTCAGAAAAACTCGATATTTGAACGCCTTTTAAAGAAAATGACTTCGGCGAAAGTATGGCAAGGTTGTGATTATTGTGCACTAAAAGACAAGTGCTATGTGAAACACAATGTAGATACATTCCGAGATGAGCAAACCGGTCCTAAAGTAATTGAACGGTTGGGATATCTATACAAGCTAACTAGTCTAAGAAACCAGTTGCACATCACTATGCGAGATTTACGCTCTGCATTAAGTTACATGCTAGTTGGAGAATACTCTTGTTCTGAAATTCAAGAGATTTATGCGAACGGTGAAGCTGACAAAATTTTAAGTGGGTATTACTTTAATTCTTGGTGTGGTTCAAAAAATACTCAGGACAGATTATTAAAATTACTTAGTGAAACTGACATTGCGCAAGGTTCTGATGTGCGACTAGATCGCGGTTTAGATTTTCTAGGACTAGAAGCCGTTGATTGGCTTCAGTTTGAACAACGAAGTGGACATGAAACTCAATTGCTTGAAAATGCACATCAAGCGTTACCTAGTGGTACGGCTTTAAGTCAGAGCAAAGAAAGATACCTGTCTCATCGACATGTCGTCGGTATGCTAAGGCGAAAAGCTTACTTTGAACGCAGAGGTGAAAACTGGAAAGGACTATTACCTTATCGCTCCGCAAAGTTACTTGTCAGCTATCTAGAAGGAGAATACTCCTTAGCTGAGGCTAAATCGTTAGCAATCAACGCTATTAACCGAGGTGAAGGATTACACAATCCGGCTTACTTTAACGGACAACTTGCTATGCAGGTGCGAAAAGTAAATCAAGGGACAATTAAGAGCTACCGATTATTCCCAGCTGATGTTTTTTCAATAGAAGTTAAAGACTCGGCCATGAAGTCTTCTTACATTGAACACAGTCCACAATCACTCCTACTTAAATATCAGGATGAAACAGGTTTAACCGCCGAGCTAGATTTAGATTTGGATCTATTTGAAATGCTTCAACGTCTAAATCAGGGTTATATTCCATCTGCTCAGGCCGAACAAAGTTTCTATTTAAGTTTAACAGTATTTAAAAACGTGCTCGCTTCAGCCCCTTATCAAGAGGTACTTTTGACTACGAATGGCCAAAAATACGAAAAAATTACACGTGACAGCGGTGGTGTTTTACAGCTAGAGCATTTAATAGCGGAGGCGCAGTCATGAAATTAGGAAAAAAAGATAAAGCTTTCCGCACTAATAAAGTAAGCTATTTAGATTATAAAATAGTTGAAATGGATCGCGTTTTAACTCACTTGTTCGCCAGGCTAAAACACAATGGTGCTTCTAGCAAGTTAAGTGCTAAAGGTATGACGGTTGATCTGTTCAAAGATGAGTTCTTAGATTCACGTAATGAAAAACATTTTAAGGGCTTTTCCCAAGCGCCAATTACCATCGAAAAATGGATAGAAACACATCTAGTCGATCTTATAAACCGAGGTAAAGCAAATGAGGCCGTAGCTGCGCCAAGACCCCTTCACGGTAACACTTACCTATTTAGAAATCCTAAAAACTGCCGAGATTACGGGGCTTCAAAACAAGTATACGAATTACTTTACCATGCTAAAAGTGGTCAAGCAGCAATCTCTAGGTTAAAGCAATTCTTTTTTGCCGGTGTTGATTCGTCTACCGGTCAATATGATTGTCATTCTCAAGTTGATGTTGAAACACAAGCATTATTACGACTTTCCGATCAGGTTAAATCTGATGCGCCGGATCATTCTGATTTACAAGATAGGTTTGCACCACTTAATCAACAGGCGGCTGATACTTTGGCTGAAGATATTATTAAGTTGATGACTTATCGTCAGTATATTCCGCGCTCAGTGATGGTTGAATACATTAAGAACCTGTTAGCCTTTCACTTAGCCTTATACCAGTTAAAGCTATTTAAGCTGTTACCAGCTCTAGCTAAGAGTAAGGGTAGAAACCTAGAAGAAGGTGAGAAACAACAAACGGCAATATTTGTTGATATGACAAATGGCACTAACAGTTTAACTCATCAAATGGCAGAGCAAAGCGCCACTTTACATTACAAGCGCATACCAGCGTTTATTAAAGCATATTTTGGTGTTAAGAAATTAGACGAGTTTGCTGAGTACTTGTCGAAAAAAGGTAAGCTTCCTGGTTCGAAATCGGTGAAGCAAATGCCGGTTACTGAACTGTTTAAATTACTTGAAACTCCTCTTGAGCAAGATCGAGAGCAATTCTTTGGGCAACGAAATGCTGGAATATTAGATACATCAGCATCGTCAGCTAGTGAATCTGAAGAGATACCACCAGAGTTACATGCGATAACACAACTAGGTTTGCCGGAGTTTGAAACGTACATAGAAATTTTACTTTTCGTACAAGGAAATGCTATTCGCTCAGGGATGGTTAAAAACTTAGATAGTTTTATGCTGAAAAATAAACCTGGTGCTTTGTTGGAGCAAAATAGTGGTAACCATGGCGGTAGGCGTTTTTGTTTAGATGGAAGGCTGCTTGAAGTTATGTTGCAACTAGCAGTGTTATCAAAAGGGGGGGATTTGGGGTTCCACACAAAAGAGCTGCGCGTTGACGAGCTACTGAGTTTTCTAAAGACTCGCTATGGCATTTTTATCGAATCCCTTCCAAAGACAGATGTGTTTTGCGATCAGTCGATTGATGTAAATAGTGCATTGAGAGACAACTTGGCAGGCTTTAAGCGACGCCTAAGGGAGATTGGCTTTTATAGTGATCTTTCAGATGCATATGTTACACAAACGATCACCCCTAGATATCAAATTGACGAAAAACAAAATAAAAAAGTACAAGGAAGTAACGCATGATTAAGGGAATTAAAACGGTTGTAAGTGCAGATATCGAAAAAAGCTTAATCACTGTACTTTTACCAAAATTAAAGTTGCTCCTTGAAACTCGAGGTGCAGGTCATTGCATGAAGGTTTCAGATTTAGATACCAGCTTGATGTATAAGCTTTGTGAGGAATTAGCTAAGTCAGTAGATAATAGTCAGGTAGTTGTTTTAGCTAATAATGCAGAGAAAAACTATTCTGTTACGAGCACAAAGCTAGTTGAGCTGAGAAACCCTGATGAGCAAGGTAATTTAAGGTCTCCATTACTTGTTTTTGTGCCAAATGAATTAAAAACTTCTTCTGAGGATTCGTTCGGCGAGGCGACGTTTGAGCATGTCGATATTACGGACGTATATTCATTAGCTTTTCAGTCGATTAAAGAACAGTGTCCTGCTTCCTTGTCACAATTGGTTGAAGAGATCGTTTTTATACTTAACGAAAAAGCATCGCTGAAAATAAATCCATATCAATGGCTTAGGTATATCTTAACAATTCAAGTAAACGACTTTGATCCTAGTGTTTTAGGAGCTGCTTTATATGAACTAGGACTGATACCTGATTTGGAATTGCACCAAGACCACTCTATGCTGGTGCGAAAATTAGTAAAGAACCATGAATCTATTCAATTAATCAATAAATCGGAAAAATCCGCGATTGCTACGGTTTATGACCTGCAGCTTGAGGGAGAAGACTTTAATAGAAAATTGGCGCTGTTTTTTAACGATCAGGAAAGCCTAATCAATAAAGCTTGGTGTAAACAGCTTGTTGTTGATAGTAATAATTGGCCTCTTACCTTTGATAAATGGCGATTTCAATACGAAGAAGAGGTAACTGACTCAGTATGTTTAACCGTAACTGAAATTGGATTGCCTGTAATTCCTGAAGATGAAAAAGATCCTAATTTACAGCAGTTAGTAGGTCAGCAAGTACTTACCGTTGGTCAGGGAGGAATCAAAAACTTTTCTGTGTCATTTTCGGTAGAGCCAAACCCTAAAGAAGTAAATGGCCTTGCGAAATACAAAGCTCAAGTATTTAGCCAACATGGCGATTTTGTTGGTTTAATTAAAGTTGGCAAGGCAACTGCTAAGTCAACAGTAACGATTAAATTTAATAAGTTAACAGGCATCGAGTGGGAAGAAGGCTGGCATTACGTAAGAGTTCAGGCATTTGACGAAAATGAAGAGTTATTATCTTTGGTTGATGGCGATCAAAACCCTATTCCTTGGGGAACTTCTAGTGCCGATGACGCAGGTTCACGAATCAATGAAAGTGAGTTGTTTTATGTGTTGCCTGCTGTTGAGGCAGAGGTAGAGCCACTTCCTGGTAGAAAAGTCAGGGAAGCGTCGTTAGCTCATGCAAAAATTAAAGCAGAATTTACTCAGGTTACAGAGACTAATAAGTTCGTTAACGCTGAAGTAATTGAGTCAAATTGGCAGGAAACAAAGAGTAAATCCGAATCCTTACTAAACATTAAGTTTAAAAAACGCGGAAGCATACAGGTCCCAGTAGCCACTTACTTGAAAGACTTTGAACAAAAGATACTTGCTAACCCTATGTCTGCAATTACCTGGCGGGTTGAGATTCGAAATGAACAAGCACAAGAACCTGGACCTGACATAGTTGATTGGCCTGTTAGTGATGTAGAGCAGCAATTTGAAAACTTTAAAAAAGCGCGTGAAAATTACTTTGCTTTAATTTCTCAGGGTGAAAAAGAGCTAATTTCTGTTGCTCATAATCATGTATCTACTTCAAATGAAGCATACAAATATTCTAAAGCTTATTTAGAATATTTAGCGGCAGTATTTCAAGTTACTGAAAATGGGAAAGACTATACAGCTGAGCTATCTGCTTTGCTTCGCTTAGATTCTATTTCTATCGTTATGTGGAATTACGACGGTAGTTACAAGCAAGCTATGGTGCTTGGGCCGACCCACCCTTTGAGGTGCTTGTGGTTAGGAGGTTGGTCGTCACTAGCTGAAACTTGGGCTAGACAAAGTGAGAAAGTAAGTAAAGAAATTGCAATTGGCAGTAAAAATAGTCTCCTAGAAGAACTTTCTTTGACTAATTTTCCTTATGTACTGCCTGACGCCCAAGGACAGCTGATGGTTGCGCTCGATAGTATTCATCCGTTTTGGAGTGTATTGGCATCAGCCCAAGAACGAGAGCCGCAGTCGCTCATCGACAAAATAAAAACTGCGCTTGGAATTAAAAATGATTATCAACAGGTTGGTAAGCAAAGTAGCACTTACTTAGCAAATAAGGTAGAGCGCTATTTAGTTCAGCACCCTTACGTTTCTTGTTTATCAATTAATGTGTTCAATGCTGGCTCCGCAAGTGCGGTTGCGGGAATGCTGTTGACACTTAGAAAGAAGCAAGAATTAAAACACATTTATTTTGATATAAGGTTATTTGTTGAAGACCCATACGCTTTAGAGGTAGGAGCTGAGCTGTTTAAACTGATTAACAGTAATGATGATTCCAATGGAGATAATGAGCTATTTCAATCTTCTGACAATCATTTAGTACCAAGGTTAAGTGTTTCATTAAGATCTATTTCTGAGTTTGAAGAAGCGCCAGAAGAGTTTAGTTCTCACTTGAGTATGTTATTTGATGTTTTCCCTGCTGAAGAGTTGTCGGTCATTAGGCCTCAAGCAGATGAACAAGTTGCTCCTGTGTACGGTTTGTATCAAGACTATTGCGTTGATTATTTTGATGAAAATGGTGTTGTAGCTTGGGACCGTCACACTCGCCATGGTGCTGCTAAAATGCTATTCGGTGGACAAGTCTCCTCAACTTTAGCAAAGCTTCCAAAAATGATGTCTGCGATTACAGCTTCTCTTGCAACAGGTAGCTTTTCATTGGAGCAAGTTCCAGTTGTTAGGTTGTCACTGGACTCAAAAGAAAGGGCATTGCTCAATCAGTTACATGAAGTAAGTGATTGGGTGTTTACAGTAGATCGAAACTTAGGAATAGAGTTCTTTGATCATGGTGGTAAAGATGGTCGACCTGATTACCTTATTGATCATAGCCCTGAAATGGCTTCTTCTAATACTCACAATTTTGTAATTACTTCGCGCTCGACGACAGAAATTGAGGCTTTGTTAAAAGGAACGTTAGAGCAACACCAAATAGTACCTGATGTAAATAAAGCAACCAGAGTGCTAGATTCCTTGAGAGCTTTGTCGGGAAGGCTGGCACTAAAACTTGCCTCGAATAGCGCTTCAAAATCAGAAGCTTTGGGCTTGGCTTTATCTAAGTTATATCTGGAATACCAGGGCGTCTTTAAAGAACAGGTTGTAGTACCTTTAGATGCCCATATAGAACTTTACTCTGAGCTGCAAAAGGCTGATGGAGAGTTAGGTTCGGAGATTAGCTTTAAGCGTACAGACCTAGCATTGTTTGATTTAGATGCATCTACACGCACAATCAGGTGTAACCTTATTGAAGTAAAATGCTATTCAGAAGTCGGTGATTTATCGAAGTATGAAACACTGAAAAAAAGTATTGCGGAGCAAATATCTGAGTCAGAAAAAGTTTTACAACGCCATTTTGACTTAGCGAGAACTTCTCCTGACAGACCAGATAGATTAGTTAAAACACAGAAACTTTGCGTTTTATTAGAACACTACCTCAAGAGATCTGAGCGATTCGGTTTGCTTAGTGCTGATGTGATTGAAGAAGCTAAGTTTTTGCTGAGAACCCTAGAGCAAGGATACAAGCTAGCAATAACTCGTAGTGCTGTTATTTTTGATTTTGGTCAGGATAACAACGGTGTTGAAAATGAAGTTGGGATTGAGTTTCACCGAGTAGGTAGAAATCACATTGATGAATTGCTTTCAGCTACGGGGCTAGTTGAGGACGAAGAGTTGTCAGAAGTAACGCTGGACACCATAGAGCTGTCGTTACCAAAGTTAACTTCTGCGGAATTTTTGCATAAAGAACGTGATAGAACTGTTTCGTGGAAAGAGTTGGTTTCTCAAGCGTCGATAGAGTTAGAGCCCTTAGTAGATGTCGAAGCTGAAATCGAAATAACTCGAACTAACATCATTGAGAATGAAGAGTTAAATACGGAAGCAGCTGACATAAAATCTACAAAAGAGCGTGAAGTAGTAAGTAGTTTTAATTCAAACAGTAATAATTCTGCAGAGCCAGAGCCAGAGCCAGAGCCAGAGCCAGAGCCAGAGCCAGAGCCAGAGCCAGAGCCAGAGCCAGAGCCAGAGCCAGAGCCAGAGCCAGAGCCACCAGTTGGAGAGGTGGATATTGTACCTCACGATATTGTATTGGGTGTCAATGGTGATTCAGGGCAGTTTGGCCTTCTTGGAGAAGTCCACGGGCGTAAAGTCGCCCTGGATTTAAATCATACCCACACTTTGAGTTTATTTGGAGTTCAAGGCGGTGGTAAAAGTTATACCTTAGGCTCTGTAGTTGAGATGGCAACCAAATCAATTCCAGCGATTAATACTCTGCATAAAGAGCTGGCAAGCGTAATTTTCCATTATAGCCAGACTCAGGACTACAAGCCCGAGTTTACATCTATGATTGCCGCAAATGACGACGCATTTCAATTAGAAAGGCTCAAAGAGGTTTATGGAGCAGAGCCGACGTCATTAGATGATGTTGTGCTGCTTACTCCTGAAGATAAACTTGATGAACGCCGTAAAGAATATCCTGGTATTGAGGTATTTCCATTGAAGTTTTGCTCTTCGGAGCTTCAGGCAGGCCATTGGAAATTCTTAATGGGGGCTGTTGGAAATCAAGCTGCTTATATTCGTCAATTAGGAAATATAATGCGAAAAAATCGGCGAAATTTGACTATTGAAGCGATCAGAAATGGCATTCAAAACTCCAGCTTATCCGATGCGTTAAAAGACTTAGCTGATATGAGACTCGATTTTGCTGAGCAGTATATTGATGACAAATTAAGTGTAGCATCATTGATCCGACCAGGCAGAATGATAGTTGTTGATATTAGGGATGAATTTATAGAAAAAGATGAAGCTCTAGGATTATTTGTAGTTCTTTTACAAATCTTCTCAGAAGCAAAATATCAAGATCAAACGTTCAATAAGTTAATTGTTTTTGATGAGTGTCATAAATACATTGATAGTCCTGATTTAGTGAAGGGCTTGGTTGAAACCGTGCGTGAAATGAGACATAAAGGTACTAGCGTGATGATAGCTAGCCAAGATCCTCCTTCAGTACCTGTAGAGCTCATTCAGCTGTCTTCACAGATTATTTTGCATAAATTTAATGCTCCAGATTGGCTGAAGCATATTCAAAAGGCTTGTATTGGATTAAAAACATTAACACCTGAAAAGCTAGGGTCGCTTAAGCCAGGCGAGGCTTACATTTGGTCAAGTAAAGCCAATGATAATGCTTTTGTTAGTGACGCAATGAAAATTCAATGTCGGCCAAGAGTAACAAAGCATGGCGGAGATACTTTGACAGCTATTTAGGTAAGTTCGTCGAATCGTCAATTCAGTGTGTTGAAGATAATTAGGTGAACTTGAACAGCGATTCCAGAATCACTGTTCACACACTGAAATGGAATATGTATTGAAGGCGGAAAATAAATCATCGTTATAAATTTCGTGTAGAAAAATAGTTTTCTACATCGAAACCGAACTCACTATTTATAGCGGCGGGAATATCTCTCTCACTTAGCTCTGTTGAAGAGAAAGTCTGTGGCATTTGACGGGAAATCATTACCATGCTCCCCATTCACCACATTTAGGACACTTTATATTGAACGGCTCGATGGCTCTTGCTGAATGATACGTCCAATAAGTGCCATTCTTGATAAGGCGTGTGTTAGTTTGATTGCAATGATTGAAGCTCATAAAGTGATTACAGTCGTTACATTGCATCCAAACAGATCTATGGGTTCGCGAGATAGGCTTTCCGAATCGAGTGTTATTTGATTTTGATTTAACTTGCAGGTCAGAAGAACCACACCGAATACAAAAAGGGACAGCGGAAGTTCTATCATCACGCCGCTCGCTGTTCAAAGTATTTGCGTCTTCTAGGGCCTGTTGATCTTTGCTGTACATATTTCACTCAGCAATACATAGGTAGCCACATCATTGAAAATGCCAGTGACACCATACTGGCATAATTCCTCGCCAATTTTTCATACCTAGTTGATATTGAACGATAATGTTTAATTCGTGCGAA